>Ga0207955_1000180_pt1 | contig 20495 bp, 24 predicted proteins | sample CryBogCBE29Jun09_FD_184563 | JGI IMG/M metagenome (GOLD analysis project Ga0207955, IMG submission 184563) | Freshwater microbial communities from Crystal Bog, Wisconsin, USA - CBE29Jun09 (SPAdes) (version 2) | ecosystem: Environmental > Aquatic > Freshwater > Lake | place: Crystal Bog... | reverse complement strand
CATGAAAGATGAATTTTTGGCAATGGCTCAAGCATTCAAAAGAGAAGTTCACCTATACTGCATTCATGTCAAAGAGGCGATGCAGGATTTGGCCAATGGAGAGGAAGAACTCCACCACTCAAAAATCGCAAAGTCAGTGAGTGAATTGAAAGATTGCGACGTGATCATGTTGGCACAATTTTCCATGGCTCACGCACAAAAATTGACACAATCCATGACCCAAGCCTTGGTGCTCACCAGCCCAGATTGTGCCGCCCTAAGCCTTAGTCAACGTTTAACCTCACACGCCTCATGAACCATCCCCGTTTTACCTTTTCGCAGATCAACGATTTCATTGGACAAGCGCTGTTGTCTTTGCGCTTTCCAGAAAAAGACGCTTTGACGATCGCTCAATTGATGACACAAGCCGAATTCCAAGGCTCAGACGGGCATGGGATCATCAGACTTCCGGCATACACCAAGCGAATTCTCTCGGGTGGCATCAACTTGAAGCCCAACATCAAAATCATCAAGGAAAAGGTGGCCACAGCTTTGATCGATGGAGACAACGCCATGGGGCACTTGGTGATGCTCAAAGCCACCGAGCTGGCCATTGAAAAGGCAAAAAACACCGGCATTGCTTGGGTCGGTAGCCAATTCAGCAACCACGCAGGACCGGCCTCACTTTACGCAAAGATGGCACTTGAACACGACATGATTGGACTTTACTTTGCAGTTGGAAACGCCAATCACCTCCCTCCTTGGGGGGGGCTGGACATGCTTTTATCCACAAACCCCATTGCCGCAGCCATTCCCGCACTTGAGGAAGCGCCCATCGTACTGGACATGGCCACCACCGTTGCAGCCTATGGCAAAGTCAAAGCCAAGGCTCAAAAAGGTGAAATGATGCCTGAGGGTTGGATGATTGACAAAGAAGGCAAGCCACTTTTGGATCCCACCCGAAGCGATGAGGGCTTTTTATTACCCATTGGTGGCTATAAGGGATATGGACTGTCTTTGGTCGTGGGCATTTTGGCTGGCTCTTTGAACGGTGCTGCCATGGGCCGCCAAGTCATCGATTTCAACAAAGACTATAAAACCACCACCAACACTGGACAGGCCATCGCGATCATTGATCCCAACGCCTTTGGAGAAATTGACGACTTCAAGCGCTCGATTGATCAATTGATCAGGGATATCAAGAATAGCCAACGGATGCCAAATGTGGACAAAATATGGCTTCCTGGAGAACAAAGTCATGAAAAGAAAGCCCATTTCATGACACATGGGGTCGAGTTGTCAGCCGCTTTGATTGAACAACTCAATCAACTCGCAGTCCAGTTGCACATCAAGCCGCTTCAATCACATTAAAAAAACAATCATCCATTCATCATGAGCCGTCGTCAATTTCTTCTCCACAGCTTGGCCACTTGTTCAGCTTTTGCCACCTTAGGTCAAAGCACCTGGGCTCAAAGCGCTTACCCCAACAAACCCATCAAGATGATTGTGCCCTTGGCAGCTGGAAGTGCTGTAGACAACGCAGCGCGCATCGTGATGCAAAAAATCTCTTCCAACATTGGTCTTGGCATCGCCATTGAAAACCAAGCCGGAGCCTCAGGCATCATTGGAGCAGACAAGGTGGCCAAATCAGCCCCAGACGGATATGTGTGGGGGGGGTTCAACGACAGCATCATGACGATGCTGCCAAACTTACAAAGCCACATTCCCTGGGACATTCAAAAGGACTTTGAACCCATTTCATTGGTAGCAACGGTTGAGTGGGGTCTCGTGGTTGAGCAAGATTCGCCCATCAAAACCGCTGCAGATTTGATTGCACTGGCCAAGAAAAATCCTGACAAAATCAATTACGGATCAGGCGGAAATGGCAGCCCACAGCACATGGCCATGGCACTTTTTGCCGCACAATCCGGCATTAAATTGACGCACGTTCCCTACAAGGGTGCCACCCAAGCGGCGGTGGGTCTTGCCGGCAAGGAAGTGGACGTTTGCTTTCAAGGCATCGCAACCGTCAATGCTTTGGTCAAGAGTGGAAAACTCAGGCTCATTGCGGTCTCCACACCCAAGAGGATGCCTCAGTTTGCCGATATACCAACCGTCAATGAGTCGGGGTTGGCAGGATTTGAATTCAATTCATGGTTTGCCATGATGGCGCCAGCTGGAACCCCTAAACCCATCGTTCAGCGTATTTTGAAAGAAGTGCTCAAAGCGCTCTCTGATGAGAGTGTCAAAGAACAACTCATCGCACAGGGTCTCACGCCAAGAGGCAGCACCAGTGAGGAGTTGGCCGTGCTTTTAACAGCTCAACTGAGCAAGTACGAAAAACTCATACACCAAGCAGGTATCTCCATCGACTGAACTCAGGCGATTCACCCATACCCGTTGATTGACTGTGCGGTTAAACTTCAAGGCTGACTATTTTTTTAATTTTTTCTTCAAACGTCTTTAAACATGAACACTTCTTCCACAGGACTTCAATACACGGACACGCTCGTTGGCGAGGGTGAAACTGCAAACATCAACCACGAGGTAAGTGTTCACTACACAGGCTGGCTTTATGAGAACGGTGAAGCCACCGAAAAGTTTGACTCCAGCAAGGATCGGGGCCAGCCTTTTGAGTTCTTCTTGGGTGCGGGCATGGTGATCAAAGGCTGGGATGAGGGCGTTCAAGGCATGAAGGTAGGCGGACACAGAACACTCATCATTCCACCTGAGCTCGGTTACGGTGCGCGTGGCGCAGGTGGTGTGATTCCACCCAACGCAACTTTGAAGTTTGACATCGAGTTACTCGACGTCATGGAGTGAAAAATTGCACGCGACCTCACAGAATGAACTTTCGTTGTTTGAGGTCGTGCTGGCAAACGATTGCTCAAACCGGTTTTCACTTGGGATCAAAAGTCTCAGGTCATTCATCCGCATAACATTTGTAGCAATCAGCACCCTCTTCTTGTGCACACTCGCTTGGGGACAATCCAACGACGTGAGCAAATATCCTCAAAGGGCCATTCATTTGGTCGTACCCTTCACCGCAAGCGGTCCAGTCGATACCATGGCCCGCATCATGGCTCAAAAACTGAGCGAAACCCTCAATCAAGCGGTGATCATCGAAAATCGAGCTGGTGCTGGGGGATCGATTGGCGCCGAATTTGTGGCTCATGCACCTGCAGATGGCTATACACTCCTGTTCAGCAGCGCTGGCGTTGTGAGTGTGAACCCGAGCTTGAACAAGGTCGGATTTGACACACTCAAAGACTTTGTTCCAATCGTCAAATCAGGCTCATTGACCAGCATTTTGGTGGTCAATCCTTCACTCAAAATCAACACCATCGGTGAACTGATTCAATTGGCGAAGGCCAAACCAGGTGAACTCAACTTTGGCTCCTCAGGTCCTGGTAGCGCAAGCCACTTGGCCATGGAAATGTTTGATCGGGCAGCGGACATCAAAATACTGCATATTGCCTACAAGGGAGCAGCGCCTGCTGTGACAGATTTGCTTGCTGGAAATGTTCAAGTCATGCTCATTGGTTTGACCACCGTTTTGCCCTTCGTGAACAATGGCAAGCTCAAAGCACTAGGGGTTTCAAGTCTGACTCCCTCCCCCATCGTGCCTCAAGTGCCAACCATTGCATCTGCTGGGCTCAACGGCTTTGAGGTGAGCAATTGGATGGGATTTTTTGCACCCATCAACACTCCGAACGCAATCGTTGTGCGCATCAACGAAGACGTAAACCGAATCATCAAACAAAACGAGACCAAAAGCAAATTGGCCACTGAGGGAATTGACCCAGCATCTGCAAATACTCCCGCACAATTGAAAGAGTATGTGCAGTCTGAGATCAGCAGATGGTCAAAAATCATCAAAGAATCCAATATCAAAGATTGAATCCAAATCGACATGCAGCAAAATTTGACTCACGCTCTCATTGATGCATGCATGCACCAATTGCCCAATCAGATCAGCACCCGAGACTTGGAGAACGCAAGACTGTGTTTGATTGATTCTTTGGCCTGCGCTTTCACCGCCCTTGAGGAAGAACCCATCCAGGCGCTCAAACGCACTTTTTTGCATAACCCCAGTAATGTTGGCTCTAGCCTCATTGGTTACAAGGAAAAAGCAAGAAGCGATGACGCAGCCCTGATCAATGGAACCATGATCAGCTTACAACTCTTTGATGACAACCAAGCTCAAATGCGTGGCCACCCTTCGGGTCCTTTGCTGCCTGCTGTCTTGGCAGTTGCTGAGGAGGTGAATGCAAACCTAGGCCAAGCACTCACAGCTTTTGTCCTGGGTTATGAGCTTGAATGCCGGCTGGGTGTTTTATGGAATCCCTCTCATTATGAAAAAGGCTGGCATGCCACCTCTACACAAGGTGCATTTGCAGCCACTTTGGCTTGCGCTTGGCTCAAGAAACTCAGTGACGAACAATTGAGTCATGCGTTGGGCATTTGTGCATCCCTTACAAGCGGAATTCGCAGAAATTTCGGCACCATGACCATGTCCCTTCACAGTGGCTTGGCGGCCAGCAATGGGGTCAAAGCGGCAAAACTTGCAAGCGAGGGCTTCACCGCTGACACCCATGTTTTCGATGGAGCCATGAACATTGGAGATGTTTTGAGCTCCCAAAGCACACCAATGGAAATTGCTGACGCCCTCAAAGAGTGGGGCAAGCCCTTCATGATCTCTGATCCTGGTTGCACTTTTAAGCTTTATCCCTGTGGAAGACCACCCTTGTTTGCGATCGATTGTGTGGTGGAGCTCCAATCGAAACAAAACTTGAGAATTGACGATATCAAAAAAATTGAGTGCGAGGTGAGCTTCATGTATCCAAGAACGCTCATACATTCCAATCCCACCAATGGACTTCAAGGCAAAACCTCACTGCAGTATTGTGTGGCTGCAGCCTTTTTAGATGGCAGGCCCAATTTAAAATCATTCAGCGATGAAAGCGTCAATAGAGTAGAGGCAAAACACCTCATCGATCGCATCAAGGTAATTGTCCCCCCACACTTATCCGAGGATGTCCCCTCGGTGCGCAAAGCACCTTTTGAGCAACCCGTGACAATCAGGGTTGAGACGAAATCTGGACAGATCTTCAGTGAAACTGTTCGCTTTCACAAGGGCTCGCCTGAGAACCCCGCATCACAAGAAAATTTAAGAGACAAGTTCAATGATGCAGTAGCTCCATGGCTGAGTAAAACTCAAGCCATGCGCTTTCTGAATCTAGCTCATGATGATCAGTGTTCTGTCAAAGATTTGATGCTTGCACTCAACATTGATGATCTTGCGAATTGATCGTCGATGTTTTTTTTGATTCGCTCTATAAAAACCATTCGGCCATTTGGCTTGGAATTGGACAAACCCATCCCTATTGGACTCTCGAGGCGGTGCGCAACACATGAAAACCATACTCATTGAGGAAGATCGAGTGTTGAGGCTTTTGGGTGTCATCTTGGATCCAAGCACCCAAAGGGAACGTTTTGAGGCTTTTGCCAACTTCAACTCAATCGATCTGCCTGACTTTAAAGGCTGGTGCGAGGATTTGAGAAGTAAACTAAAAGAACTCTGGCCTGCAAAGGTCATCATGATCAATTCACAAGAAGAGCTTCATTCGGCTTTACCAAACGCTGATCTTGTGGTGCTCGAGGGTTTGCAATTTGGACGGACTGAAGTGGCTTTGGCTAAAAAACTCAAATGCCTGCAACAGTTTGGAACCGTGATGAAGCGCATTGATTTAGATGCCTGCAAGAGCGCTGGCATCGAAGTGCTCTCGCTCAGAAGAAGAACCAACATTGCGATGGCGGAGCACACCATGATGCTATGCCTGACTTTGGCCAAGAAGTTCCCTCTGATCACGAGCACTTTGAGTCTTGAGGACATGCAATTAAAAGGCATGAGCCATATTCCCTTTGACACTAGACACACAGCAAGTCCAAATTACTCAAGAATTACCAACATTCAAACATTGTTTGAATCAACGCTTGGGCTCATTGGATTTGGAGAAATTGCCAAGGAGGTGGCCATGCGAGCGAACTCATTTGGTATGCGAGTTAAAGTTTATCAACCCTCGGCTTTGAGTTCGACAGAGTCCATGCGATTCAATGTTGAGCAGATGAGTTTGGGTGAAGTCTTGTCTCAAAGCGATTTTGTGAGCGTACACGTTCCGTTTTCTGAAAATACCACAGACTTGATTGATGAACATGAACTGTCTCAAATGAAACCTTCGGCATTTCTCATCAACACGGCACGGGCTCGCATCATCAATCACGATGCATTGGTGAGAGCTTTGCAAAAGGGAACCATTGCAGGCGCAGCATTTGATGTTCACTACCAAGAGCCGATCGATTCAAATGAAAAGCTATTGAGCTTTCCACAATTCATCGCAACTCCCCACGTTGGGGGCGCCACTCGAATGAATGGACTCATGGATGCGCAAACCCTACTCATGCAATGCGATCAATGTCTTCATTCGTCTTTCCCAAATTAATAAAGGTTATCCATGAAAAACCTCCCTCGGCACTTTCGTTTGAGTTTCAAGCATCATTTTTACCTCCTGATTTTGAGTCTCGGATTGGGCCTTTCCTTTGGCTTGGCTCACGGGCAAAGCACTCCAAAACATGAGGCCAATACCATCAATATCGCACAGGGAAAATATGCCCCCCTGGCAGGCGTCTCACTTTGGTACATCGATACCCAAACAAACCCCAATCAGGAAGTGATTGTCCTTCTTCACCCCAACTCCGGCAGCAGTGAACTTTGGGAGCCTCAAATCAAAGCATTCTCACAAGCTGGATACAGGGTCATTGCGTTTGACAGGCGAGGCTGGGGTAAAAGCCGAGCTGCTTTGCCTGAGGACAACGGGGCTTTGAGCATTGCGGAGGATTTGGAACATTTGATGGCGTACTTGAACATCAAAAAATTCAATTTACTAGGTATCGCTGGAGGTGGTTTTGCAGCTTTGGACTACGCCTCAGATCACCAAGATTCACTGATTCGATTGATCGTTGGCGGAAGCACCGCTCAGCTCTCGGATCCGTCCATGCTGAAGATAGTTGAGCGCATAGAAATTCCTGGAATTCGCAAAACACCAACCTACTTCAGAGAGGTTGGCCCATCATTCAGAGCGGCCAATGAAGAAGGCACAAAAGCTTGGATTGAAATTGAAGAGCGAAGCATTCAAGAGGGTGTGAAGTCGCAAAAACTTCACACACCCAATACTTTGGCAAAAATCGCAAGAATCCAAACACCAACCCTTGTGATTGCTGGGGACGCTGACCTTTTGGCCCCACCAGCGCTCATGCACCACTGGGCTGATTTGTTGCCTCACCACCAATGGGCCAATATGCCCGGCATTGGACATGCTTTATCTTGGGAGGCGCCAGACCTTTTTAATCAATTGGTCTTGGATTTTTTGAAAAAGTGATTGGATGTTCGATTTGCCCACTAGATTGGCTTTTACAGCACTTTTATTAAAGTCAGATTCATCATGAAATCTCAATTTTTCCTTTTGCTCATTTTCTCGCTTCTTGTGCCCTACTCTGCGCCACTTCAAGCTCAAAGTAACCCCTACCCACGCCAGACGATCAAGCTTGTCTCCCCCATTCCTGCTGGAGGGGCTCCTGATTTGATTGCGCGAATATTGGGCGCCAAATTGGCTGAGTTAACCAGCCAAAGCGTTGTCATTGAAAATCACGTGGGCTCAAACGGAGGAGTTGCCGCTGAGTATGTGGCCAGAAGTAGTCCTGATGGATACACATTGCTCGTCTGCATGGACAGCACTTTCACCATCAACCCGTACCTTTATCGACACAGCAACATTGATGTGAATAAAGATTTGCTGCCTGTGGCCACACTGGGAAGCAATCAATTTGTGCTTTCTGCAAACGCTCAACTGCCCGTCAAAAATTTTGCTGAATTCATCGCACTGGCCAAGAAATCATCACCTCCTTTGGCATACGCCTCAGCAGGTAACGGCTCTCAGCATCACTTGATCATGGAGCTTTTAAAAGCCAAGGCTGGCATTGATCTCCTGCACATCCCCTACAAAGGAGGATCTCCTGCAACCACGGCAACAGTGGGTGGGGAGACGGCCGTGATGTTTGCAGGAACCTCCAATGCTTCACTCATGAAATCGGGTAAGTTAAGAGCACTTGCAAGCACGGGCCTTCAGCGCTCCAAGGTGTTTCCTCAGGTTCCCACCATTTCAGAGACTTTTCCTGACTTTGAAGCGAAGATATGGATTGGATTGTTTGCCCCACAGGCCCTGCCCAATGAGGTTTTGGAGCGCTTGCGCAACTTGGTTTCACAAGCCTTGATGGCGGAGGACTTGACTCAAAATCTTTTCAAAGCTGGCGGTATCGAGCCCTTTATCACCACTCCAGCGGGTTTCAAGGACTTGATCGCCAAAGATCAACAAAAGTACAGCCAAATCATCAAAGCGTTGAACATCACATTGGATTGAGAGAAGAAACTCCCATCAATAGGCCCAAAAACTGATTGGCTTAAGTGTTTTTAGGTATTGATTCACTAGTGTCCCAACGTTTGTCTTAAAAAGTTCAATAACATATTGATTTTAATGAAGAAATCGTCTTTTTTCTTTGTCCACGACTTGAATTCATTTTCTTTAATGGGCGATCATATGCATACCTTTTCTGCCGGAGATGGCTATGTATTCAGGTCAACTTGTGTTCTCCCAAGTGATGACTTATTTGCCTCTGAAAGCCTTCAGTCGCATGGTTGCAGCACGTCGAGCGCAACACAAAGTACAAGACTTCACTTGTTTGGACCAGTTCCTCGTTTTGGCTTTCGCTCAGTTGACCACACGCGAGTCTTTGCGCGATATCGAGATCAATTTGCGTGCTCAAAAGCGGCATTTTTATCATATGGGCCTGCGCTGCAAGACCATCTCGAGAAACACTCTGGCAAACGCCAATCGAGTGAGGCCTTGGGAAGTTTTTGCGGATCTGGCGCACCATTTGATTGCAACTGCACGAACGCTTTACGCCAACGAACCGACCAACGCAGAGTTCAAATCCCTCATGGGAGCGACGGTATATGCGCTCGATTCGACGACCATCGATCTGTGTTTGAGTCTGTTCAGTTGGGCTCCATTTCGCACCGCCAAAGCCGCCATCAAACTTCATACTTTGATCGACTTGAAGGGATCGATTCCCAGTTTTATCCACATCAGCGACGGCAAAATGCACGACGTCAAAGTACTCGATATCCTCTTCAAGCAAGGCTACATCGAGGCTGGCGCGTTTTACGTGATGGACAAGGCCTACGTAGACTATGCAAGATTGTTTCAGTTGCATACGGCCAGAGCTTTCTTTGTGAGTGGGCCAAAGACAACCTTCAAGCTCAGTTGGTTCAAGAGTTTATTGTCGATACCAGTGCCGGCTTGATCAGCGATCGACATGTTCGCTTGACTGGATTGAACTCCGCCAAGCGATATCCAGAAGCTCTTCGATGCGTTCGATTTACAGATCCAGAATCCAACAAAACCTTGGAGTTTCTCACCAACAACTTTGCATTGCCAGCGATCACAATTTGTGCGCTGTACAAACAAAGATGGCAGGTCGAGTTGTTCTTCAAGTGGATCAAACAGCACCTTCGAATCAAATCTTTTTACGGAACGACCGAAAACGCAGTCAAGACACAGGTGTGGATCGCCATATCCACTTACGTGCTGATCGCCATTATGAAAAAGAGACTGAATTTGCAGCATTCGCTTTACGAAATTCTCAGAGTTTTGGATCTCAACATGTTTGAAATTGTCCCAATTGCTGACCTTTTGGGTCAAATTCCAAATGAGTCACAAATAGGTGACTTTCCTGTTCAACAAGACTTGTTCCAAACGTTGGGACACTAGTGGTATTGATTTTTAAATACAAATCCCCAAAAATACATTTACACAGATGCGTTTGGATCGCTTTGGAGGACAAATATGAAAGTCAATTTAGGCGAAAGTGATTGTCTATTTAGAATTTTGATGGGCACTGTACTCATTGCTTTGGCCAGTACCGATCAAATAGACAGTTGGGGGTGGGTTGCGGGTCCTCTGCTCGTTTTGACAGGCACGCTTGGATTTTGTGGAATTTATGCAATCCTTGGATTGAGCTCTTGTCAGGGCAAAAGCACCAATTGAAACTTTAAAACATGCATGAAGGGGTGATGCACAATTACACCCAGTGAAGTCTCGACCTCTTGAGTCGATGCAACGATGAAACTCATTTTTGTGTTTTGCAGCAAAATGATCTCCAAAGTGCTCTAGCGCTTGGTGTAATACGCTTGTCCTTGCAACCCTATCCGATTGGCATTTTCCAATCGGATTCCAAGTCGCAACACTGGACGCATCGAATGATGTTGGCGTGAATCGATTGAAATTCACGCTTTTTCCCGATTTCAGACCTCGACCACTTCGAAATCAGCCTTGGCCACTCCGCACTCTGGGCAAGCCCAATCTTGTGGCACATCAGCCCATTTTGTTCCAGGCGCAATGCCATCTTCTTGGCGCCCCACGGCCTCGTCATATACAAAGCCGCAAACGATACAAATGTAAGTTTTGAAATTGGTGTTGCTCATGTCATTTCCTTTGATGAATTTTAAAATGGTGTGAATCTAATCAAACGCCAGCTTGGACTTTGTCGAGTTGAGACTGATAGTGCTTGGCGTGACGCTCCTCAACTTTGGCCAACGCAGCAAAACGCTTTTGGGCTTTCTCTAAGGTTGCTTTGAATTGAGCGGCATGAACTTTGGACTCTTCAATTTGCTCATCCATTTCAGCCATGGCTGCTGCATTGCCCTCTGCTTTTGCTGTTTCCCTAAAGTTGGGATACATCTCGGTGTACTCATAGGTTTCTCCATCGATGGCAATTTGCAACGCTTTGGCGGGCGTCATCGACGCTTTGGGATAAAGCAAGTCGAGATGACCGAATGCATGCATCACCTCTTGATCAGCGGTCTCTTCAAAGGTTCTTGCGGTTTGCTCATCGCCCATTTCTCTTGCGATCTTCGCAAAATAGCGATACTTGATGTGTGCCATGGACTCGCCGGCAAAGGCTGCCTCGAGGTTGGCCATGGTTTTGATTTCAGGACGTGTGGTGGTGGTCATTTGCAACTCCTTTGATTGAATAAATTAATTAAGACAGGTGTAATGATAGTCAGTATTAATACATAAATCCAATTGATATTCTCAATACCATTGATAGTATCTATTGACTGGCACTGTGCAAAGCCTTTCATTGCCATGCTGAACGGATGGAGCACAAGCCCTTGTCTTGGATCTGCTCTAAAGGCATAAAGGAGAGACAGAAGCACGACTGCTCCAAAAATGAGCCCTAAAGTACTATAAAAAATTCATCGATTCAACCCCACTCAGAAAGGCTTTTTCAATCGAACGGTCCTCATTTTCAGCCTTGCCGCTAACATCAACAAATGGGATTCGCTTGAGGCGTCTGAAAAGGTCAGCATGTTCAGGTTGAATAGATGAATTGGACTGACAAGTGAAACAATCTGATTTAAAGATCCTGTTTGTATGCATGGGCAACATTTGTCGCAGTCCTACGGCAGAGGGTGTGTTCAAACAAAAGCTCAGCGAATTGGGTTTACTGCATGAGGTCTACATTGATTCCGCAGGCACTCATAATTACCACCCGGGCTCAGCTCCAGATGCTCGTACCCAACACCATGCCCTTAAAAGAGGTTACGACCTCTCAAAGCTCAGAGCCCGAGCTGTGAAAGACACCGACTTTGAGGATTTCGATTTGCTCTTGACCATGGATTGGGATAACCGAACATTGCTTGAGGAGCGTTGTCCAGAAAGACATCGACACAAAATCCGAGGCTTCACCGAATTTTTACAAACCACGCAAGCCTCAACCATTCCCGATCCCTACTATGGTGGTGATCAAGGCTTTGAGTACGTGTTGGACCTCATTGAAGAGGCCTCCGATGGACTCATCAAAACATTGATACAGAAAGCAAAAGAGTGAACCTAGAGGCTTTAAACGTTCTTGGCACAGCGCTAGTGCCCTGCTCCTACGACCCGTTGACGGGTTTTTACAGAGATGGCTGCTGCAACACGGACGAAGACGACCAAGGAAGTCATGTGGTTTGCGCCATCATGACTCAAGCCTTTTTAGATTTTTCACTCCAAAGGGGAAATGATCTGATCACCCCAAGACCAGAGTTCAGGTTCAGGGGCCTTAAAGCTGGAGATAGATGGTGCCTTTGCGCTATACGCTGGCGAGAGGCCTATGAGGCCGGTGTTGCCCCCAAAGCGATTCTTGAATGCACCCATGCCAAAGCGCTTGAGTTTGTGAGCCTGGATCAACTGCAATCATGAAATCTCAAGCTTTCATTGAGTTAAAGAACCTCAAACTCTTGACACAAATTGGCACATATGGGCCAAATGACCAAATTCCAGAAGCACATTTTTTGGATCTGAGCCTTCAAATTGAAGAAGCTAAGGTTTTGATTTCGTCCGACGAGATGAACCGGGTATTTGACTATGATCCCCTGATCAAAGAGATTGAACGCCTGGCTGGCGAGAGACACTACGAGACACAAGAATACCTCATGAGCCAAATTGCTCAAGCTTGTGCAGCTCATGCTGAGATCTTGTCATTGGAGATGAGTCTTTCGAAAACACCGGTACTCAATTCAAGTGGAACATTGGGCGTTCGCTTGGTACTCAATGAAGCCTCTGTCAATGCTTTGCGAGCCGAGGGCTCATTGCATACCAACTGAAACCTATCATGAAGTCAACTTCATTCAAAGGCAACAAACAAAGCTTACCCAGCAAGCCATGCCAAGCGTGTGGGCGAGAGATGACGTGGCGAAAAGCATGGGCTAAAAACTGGGAACAGGTGCTCTACTGCTCAGACGCTTGTCGAAAGAACAAGATACCCAAAAAACAGACATGAACTATTCTTTGGTTTGGTTCAAACGCGATCTGCGCTGGCAAGATCATGCAGCTTTAAGACATGCAGCCGAGATGGGCCCTGTGCGATGCATTTACGTGATCGAACCCAAACTTTGGCTTCAAGCCGATTGCGCACTCCAACACTTTGAATTCATTCGCGAGTCCTTGATGGATCTGGACACACATTTGAGGAGTTTGGGCGGATGCATAGAGATTCATGAAGGCGAGATGACTGAAGTGCTGGGTCGCATATGGCAAAAAGAGCCCTTTGCAGAGGTTTATTCCCACGAAGAGACAGGCAATGCTTTCACTTATGAACGAGATAAACAAGTTGCGAAATGGTGCAATGCCCATGGCGTGAATTGGAGAGAATTTCCACAGTTTGGTGTCGTGCGACGTTTAAAGAATCGCAACCTGTGGCAAAACGCTTGGGAAAGGCACATGTCTTCTCCCATTCAAAACGTGGAGTCCATCACTTTTTGGAAAACACCACGCTTGGAACCATTTGCCATGAAGGCTCCACCACTGCTAAGACACAATCCGCCATTTAGACAACGAGGTGGACGCAATCAAGCCTTGGATACTTTGCACAACTTCTTGAACGCTCGAAGCATCGGTTATCGCGGAGGTATCTCCTCTCCCCTATCGGCCCCCAATGCATGCTCTAGGCTTTCTGCTTACTTGGCTTTTGGTTGTATCAGCATGAGAGAGGTTGTTCAACAAACCCGTGCACTCACTTCAGAACTTCCTCCTCAAGCACATCGGCACCGTGCAGGATTAACTGCATTCTTGAGTCGTCTTTATTGGCATTGCCATTTCATCCAAAAGTTAGAAAGTGAGCCTGAGATCGAATGGCGCAACATGCACAAAGGGTATGACAACCTTCGCGAAGAAGAGTTCAATACAGCCAACTTTGAGGCACTCAAGGAAGCCAGAACCGGTTGGCCCATGGTGGACGCAAGTGTTGTCATGCTCAAAGAAACAGGTTGGTTAAATTTTCGCATGCGAGCGATGTTGGTCTCAGTTGCCGCTTACCCTCTATGGCTACATTGGCGCCCTGTGGGAGAGTGGTTGGCCACACAGTTTTTAGACTATGAACCAGGCATACACTGGAGCCAATTGCAAATGCAATCTGGAACAACTGGCATCAACACCACACGCGTCTACAACCCCATCAAACAAGCCCAAGATCACGACCCTAGAGGTATTTTTGTACGAAGATGGCTGCCCAATTTGAAAAAAGTGCCCGATGCATGGATTTTTGAGCCCTGGAAAATGGCTTCTGATCTAGAGCATGGCATGGGTGCAAAAGAAAAGTTTCAAAGCTATAACCCGATCGTTGATTTATCTTCGGCCACCAGAACTGCAAAAGAAAGAGTGCATGCAAGGCGAAAACAAGACGAGGTTCGCATCGCCAACAAAGAGGTTATTGAAAAACACGCTTCCCGTAAGCCTCTTCGACGCAAGACCAAACGAATTTCAGATCCATCAAATGCTCCACAACAGTTGGGGTTCAATTTCGAATGAAAAGACAATCATCACCAAATAAAAGCACGCTATCCATTGGCGACCTGTCAGCGGTTATCCAAATGGCTTGGGAAGACAGAACAACTTTTGAAACCATTCAAGAGAGAATGGGTATCAGCGAATCTGAGGTGATCAAAATCATGCGCTCTGAACTAAAACCCGATTCATTCAAAATGTGGAGAAAACGAATGAAGGGCAGGGTCACTAAACATCGGTCGTTAAGATCAGCTGAAATGAAGTTTTCAGATCACAAGGTTGCCAACCACAGACGCCCTAATTGCTAACTTAGGCCAACTTCTAATTCAAGCTGAGTTCAGCTGTATTTACCAGAATCACTTCCAACGCAGATCTAACTTGCGGTGATTCGCTGCACAATCTCGCAAGTAAAGGTTAATCAGACTTTATTATGGAATACCAACCTGCTCCGAGATACCTTTGAAGTAGCCAATTGAAGACTCCAACATTTCACCAATTTCTTTGTATGGATCAATCATTTACCATTTTTTCCGGCGCCAAAGTAGTATGCTAGTAGTATAGTTAACAGCTAAAAAAGTTATTGTTTTCACGTCCTCAAATAACTATTAAGAATAAAGGCGTAAAGACTCTTTACGCTTGGGCGCTTTGATCTTTCACTTTAGCCAACTGACAACTCATCGGATGCTTCAAAGTGTATAGAGTTCTGATCTTGGCATCGCCGTAGGATGCGTAAGTTGCAAATTTTTTATGCAAGTCCGACGCCCTCGCCCGTAGTAGCTAGTGAGTCGCCTCGGGTTTCCTAGACAGGCCGAAGCATCGGAAAATCTTGTCACTCGCAGACTACAGAGCACTGGTCATCTGTTTGGCTATGGCTGCGCTTAGGATTGTGAAGCTCAACAGAATATCGTAAGATTAGCTACTTTTGTAGCAAAGGAATTTTAGCATGGGTTTGCCAGTAAGAATTGACAACTTGCTATACGAGCAAGCGAAAAACGAAGCCAAAGCTGAACATCGCACCATTGCAGGCCAGATTGAGTTTTGGGCCCGTGTTGGGCGAGCTGCTATCGACAACCCAGAATTGCCGGTTGACTTTGTCGTGCAAGCTTTAGCGTCAATGAAAGAGCCTCGTAGCGATGCGATTCCTTTCCAGCCCCGTAGCCGCGCATGAGCTACCAGGCAGTCCAAACACGTAGATTTGCTCGTCAATATAAGAAGCTTCATGACAACGTTGCTGCAGATGTAGACGCGGCAGTCAGCACTGTAGAGACTTCTCCAAAAATTGGGGATCAGAAAAAAGGTGACTTGGCGGCTTTATATGTTTATAAATTCCGAAGCCAGGGACAGCTTTACTTGCTGGGCTACACGATCGGCGAGGAGCTTAAATTGGTATACCTCGAGGCAGTTGGACCACACGAAAACTTTTATCGAGATTTGAAATAGCCAGCGCAAATTACGTATATCCGCTAAGGATTTCTATGCCTAGGCTTCTCGATAAATCGAGTCCAAATTACGAATCTAGATCAAGCCATATGGCACTGTGACTTCCACCGTGATAAGACTCCTTTAGACCACTACTTTTCTCAATGAATTCATTGAGTTAGCAGCATTCCGCCTACTCAAAGTAGCATACAAGTAGTATGGTTATGAAATTACATTACTGCTGACTTGTTGAATAACTGCGAACGGGTAGATGCGACAAGCACTTGACAAAATCCCCTGACGGCCACCCAAACTCCCCTATTTTTGGCCACCCAAATTCCCCCCCTGTTGGGGTTAATTTGACTAACTTTTAGTCAAGTTTTGGGCTTTTTGGCCCCATTTGCCAAGACGTTATCGTATCCCCATATTTTGGGGAGATTGGATTGAACGTCTTGAAGAAAAACAAACAAATTACCTTACTGACCCTCTTGCAAAACAAGGTGAGTCAATACGAAATCGAGCGCGTCACTGGCATTGACCGCAAGACAATTCGGTCTTATCAACGTAAGTTGAAAGAGGGGGAGTTAAATTCCCCCGGGGTGGCCACCGACTCTGGCCCTCAAATTCCTCCCTGGCCACCGACTGTAGACTCAAATCAACTGAGTGCCTTGGTGACTCGAGCTGAAAGCTTAAATCTTTCGACGTCCAAATGTGAGCCTCATCGCTCTTTTATTGAGCAGCAATTGGCTTTAAAGCGGAACGCTACTGCAATCTATCAAGACTTGGTTGATCACCACGGTTACCAGGGTGCATATAACAGCGTCAAGCGGTTTGTGCAAAAGATCACCTTCAAGGAGCCTGAGCAGTTTGACCGATTGGAGTTTGCTCCTGGTGAAGAGGCTCAGGTTGATTATGGAGAGGGTGCGTTGACACGGGTACCTGGGAGCAATATTTACCGCAGACCTCGATTATTTGCCATGACCCTCAGGTACTCACGCAAGAACTTCTTTACGGTGACATGGAAATCTAGCCAAGAGATATGGTCACGCCTGCATGAACAGGCATGGCAATTTTATGGCGGTGTACCGGCCTATGTGGTCTTGGACAACCTCAAGGAAGGGGTGATCAAACCAGACTTGTATGAGCCAGAGCTCAATACGCTATATGCCATGACGTGTGCCCATTATGGTGTGATTGCTGATCCAGCAAGGGTGAGAGACCCGAACCGAAAAGGCACGGTTGAGTCGGCGATTGGATATGCACAGGAGACAGCACTCAAAGGCCGCCGCTTTGAGACCTTAGAGGAGCAACAGGTGTTCTTGCTGGATTGGGAGAGGAAGTGGGCAGGTACTCGCATTCACGGGGTGACCAAGCGGCAAGTCAATGAGATGTTTGCGGAAGAGAAGGCGTACCTCAAAGCTTTACCTGGCTGTGCAATGCAGTACTTCAAGGAGTCGGTGAGGCGGGTTTCAAGCGACACCTGTGTTCGGGTTGGTAACAGCAGTTATGCGGCCAGGCCTGCGGCCATTGGGTCTACGGTAGTCGTTCGAGTGTTTAGCAATTACCTTGAGATCAGGGATGTGAGAACTTTACAAGTGCTGCGCACTCACCCGATTGCATTGAGGGCGGGCAGCGTAATACTACCTGCTGCTGAGAGGCTCTTTAATCCGTCGAGGGAGACGTGGAGCATTCTAAGAAAGGCGCAAGAGATTGGCAAAAACACGCACAAATTCTGTGAGCTTCTCTTTAAGCATGAAGGACGAGTAGGTCAGAGAAAGATGTGGGGCATTGTAAATTTGGATAGGAAGTATCCACGCATCTTTATAGAGCAAGCCTGTGAGCAAGTGCTCAATTCTGGCTTGAAGAGTTACAAGATGGTACGTGCACAAGCTGATCGATTGACGCTTGAGGCACTGAGTAGCTTTGATCGTGCGGCGCAGATGGGGCCAGAATTGACCCAGAGTCATGCGCTCATCAGAAGCACTCAAGAGTATGCCAATTTATTTACACACAGTGCACAAGCACATATGCCATTTAACCAGGAGGAGAATTGGAATGAATAGAGGTGATATTGACCTTGCGCTTAGGCAATTGCATTTGCCTGGAATAAGAGCGACTTTGGACACACGCATGGTGCAAGCCCAAAGTTCGCATCAGACCTTTGAGGAGGTATTTGGTTTGGTGTTGCAAGATGAACTAGATTGGAGGCGTAGCAAGCGAATAGCCATGAGGTTCAAGCGTTCGGATTTAGATGAAAAAGCGGACTTGAACGACTTTGACTGGCACTTCAATCCGCTCTTGCCAAGAAAAGCGTGCTTTGAACTGATGACTTTGAAGTTCATGGTCCAAGGATATAACGCATTGATTATTGGGCAACCCGGGACGGGTAAAAGTCGACTAGCGAAATCGGTGGCCTACCAGGCCATTTTACAAGGGTATACGGTGCTGTATGTAGAAGCAGATCAAGCGTTAGCGTACTACACGTTATCTTCAGAGGAGAAAAAGCAAAAGCTCATGAATGAGTATGTGAAGACAGATTTACTTGTGATGGATGATCTGTTTATGGCCAAAAATTGCAGTGAAATGAGCGCTGATTTGTTCCAATTGATTGTTCACAAAAGGTACAAACTACAAAAAAGTATCATCGTTACCTCTAACCGGGTGATCCAAGATTGGGGAACTTACCTTGGGGACAACACGGCAAGTACGACAATTTTAGACAGATTAATGCACAGGTCAGAAATGCTGGAGTTTGAAGGAAAGAGCTACAGAATGAATGAGGCTGCTTCACGAATTAAGTTAAATGAAGCATAATTAAATCTTACGTCTTGGCAGGGGAATTTGACTGGCCATAGATGGGGGAATTTAAAGTGGCCGTCAAGGCAAAATCGTACGTTTTTACGTACTATCATGACAAGGAGTGAATTCATGAACACAGTAACCGCGAGCCAAGCCCGAGCAGGCCTCTATCGCTTAATTGATCAAACAGCAGAAACACACAAGCCAGTAGTCATTTCTGGTAAGCGGGCAAATGCCGTTTTGGTTTCCGAAGAAGACTGGAGCGCCATCCAAGAAACTTTGTATCTATTGGCGACTCCTGGAATGCGTGAGTCAATTAAAGAAGCTATGGCTGAGCCTATAACCAAAAGTAAAAAGACGTTGAAATGGTAGCTTGGAATTTAATCTATTCCAAATACGCCATAAAGGATGCTAAAAAACTATCTGCCGCAGGCCTTAAAGATAAAGCGCAGGCATTACTGAATATTTTAGAAGTAGACCCTCTCCTAAATCCACCGCCTTATGAGAAGTTGATTGGTGACCTACAGGGGGCTTACTCACGCAGAATTAATATTCAACATCGCTTGGTTTATGAAATCTTTCGTAAAGAAAAAACAGTCCGCATCTTAAGAATGTGGACTCACTATGAATAAGCTTGCTATCGGCTAACCTATTTTGAAGCGCAATAAAAATCAAATTCTGGAACCCTAATAATTTTGAAATATTTATACGTTTAGGAGGTCTAGCGTATTTAGTACCTTTTTACAGAATTGACAATCACAAAAAAGTCACGGACCTATAGTCATTGATGTAGCTGCTTAATTGAACTTTATTGGATAAGTGTAAGGTCGCAGTAGCATTGCCACCAATTAGTGAAAGCATGCAGATTTCAAACTCAAGCTAAGTTCAGCTGTTTTTACCAGAACCACTTCCAACGCAGATCTAACTTGCGGTGATGCATTGCACAATCTTGCAAGTAAAGGTTAATCAGACTTTGATATGGAATGCCAACCTACTCCGAGATACCATTGAAGTAGCCAATTGAATCCTGATCCAATCGAATTGTTATTTGGCATTCCCCCAATTTCGTAGACACTCTTCATAACGCATTTTGGCGTTTTTCGAACTCCATTGGACTTAATTGCTTAAGATGCTTATGACGTCTTGTGCGATTATAAAAGCTCTCGATATATTCAAATATCTCTGACTTTGCCTCTGCTCGTGTTGGGTAAATTTTTCGCTTGATCTTCTCACTCTTCAAGCTACTAAAAAATGATTCTGCGACCGCACTGTCCCAACAGTTTCCTCGTCGACTCATGCTTGGACTTAATTGATTGTCCTTGCACCACCGATTAAACTCATCACTGCCAAATTGGCTTCCCTGATCCGAGTGAATGATAATTTCACCCTTTGGTTTTCTCCGCCACTTGGCCATTGTCAGCGCATCTAAAACAATCTTTGTCTCCAAACTGTTCTTCATGCTCCAACCGACCACAGCTCTTGAGTAAAGATCAATCACAACAGCCAAGTACAACCAGCCTTCATAGGTTCGGATATATGTAATATCTGTTACCCACGCTTGATCAGGTTGATCATAGGTGAATTGCCTCTGTAACTGGTTCGGAGCCACCAATGAAGGTTTACCTACTTTGTATCTTGGACGCTTATATCCCCTGACTGACCTCAATTTAGCTACCCTCATCAAGCGTGCAACGCGGTTCTCGCTGCATTTAATTCCTGCCTCCTTTAAGTCAGTAAAAATACGTGGACTTCCATAAATCCCATTACTGAGATCGTAAAAATGTTTTATTTGATTGGACAATGTTTCATTGACCATGGCTCTGGGAGACAACGGTGCTTTAAGCCAGGCATAGT
>Ga0207955_1000161_pt1 | contig 21876 bp, 34 predicted proteins | sample CryBogCBE29Jun09_FD_184563 | JGI IMG/M metagenome (GOLD analysis project Ga0207955, IMG submission 184563) | Freshwater microbial communities from Crystal Bog, Wisconsin, USA - CBE29Jun09 (SPAdes) (version 2) | ecosystem: Environmental > Aquatic > Freshwater > Lake | place: Crystal Bog... | reverse complement strand
AGATGAAATAAGACCAGTTTTAACTGGCACAATTGCAGAAGCGTCTAAAAAGAAGGAGCTTGTCTCCGGAAACTTATCGGTCTTTAGCCGATAAGTAGTTCATATCCCGCATTTTTTATTGAAGTGTTTATTAATTTTGATATCCTTTCCTTAAAAACGAACAAAACATCATTTTTCCTCCGATTATAAACATATTCCTTTTTCTTGATTTCAACATCTTCATAATTATTTTTTCTATACTCTTTACTTTGTAAATTCATTTTATCCTTATTATCTCTATAATAATCTTTTTTATAATCAATTAGTTTATCACGATTTTTTGAGTAATATGATTTAACACTATTTTCAACCTTTTCTAAATTTTTTTCTCTATACTCTTTAACCTTAACTTTAACCTTATCACTATTATTTCTATAATAATTTCTTTTCTCTTCAAGAGAGCATATTTTACAAATATTATTAAGACCATCTTTAAATTTTTTATGTCTATGATACTTTGATAAATCTTTTTCTAAATTACATCTTTTACAAATTTTCATATCAATACCTCCTCTATTCCTTCAACATTATTTTTCTTTAAATCTTGGTATATTAACCATTCAATATATTTAGATCTATTTGTTATATTTTCTTTAATCAACTCTGATAACTTTTTATCAAGAGATAATGGTATGATTTTTTTTGTTTTCTTTTTCATACTATATATATATTAAATTCCAAAAATGAAAAAGTATAATTTTAGTATAAATAAACATTTTTTTATAAAAAAGTATAATACTAATGAGGAAAAAAATACCAGATGATAAAAAGAAGGAAAAATTCGCTGTCTCAATAGATGAAAAACTTCTTGATATGTTAGAAAAACTTCTTGATGAAAAAGAGATGTCTAATAAATCAAAATATATTGAGAATCTCATTAGGAAGGATATGGAAGAAAGAGGTAAAAATGTTAAAAGAGACTTCTGATATTTGAAATTAAAAAAATGAAAAAGATAGTAAATTTAGACAAAAACTTATTTGATGAATTGGTACATGTTGCTAAAAAATCAACATGTCATCGTTCTAAATGTGGTAGTATCATTGTAAGTGATGGTACTGTAATCGGAGTAGGGTATAATTCACAACCTTGTAATGTAAATGCTGAATGTTTTAAAGATTCATTAGATCCTAATTTTAAAAGTGATAAAACATGTTGTATTCACGCAGAGCAAAGAGCCATCTTTGATGCCCTGAAGAGAAATCCAAGTTTAATAGAAGGTAGCAGGTTATATTTTATAAGATTAGATGAGAATGATAATCCCAAGAGGTCTGGTGAACCGTATTGTACGATTTGTTCTAAATCCGCATTGGATGTTGGTATCAGTGAGTTCTGTTTATGGCATGCAGAAGGATGGACCGCTTATGAAACGAATTACTATAATCAGTTAAGTTTTAAATTAACTAACTAAATTCTTTTTAGGTATTATAAAAAATGATGGGTTTACTATAATTCCTTTAGCTCTAAAAATCCATGTTTCTTGTTTATTGGTTATAATTAGATAATCAGTTTTAAGCTCTTTTAACACACCATCACAAAAGGCAATGTAACAATTTTCATCTTTCTTATAATTTTCAATTTTGAAAAGTGGTTTTACTTGTATAGTAAATCTTTTATTATCTACAAAGAAAAGACCATCAATTCCACCAAAAATATCTTCATCAACATTTTCAGGTGGAACTACTTTAATATTTAGACCTCTTTTTCTAGCAGCTTCTTCAAATTTTAAGAAAGATTCATTTTCATATTTTTGCCCTTTGTAAGAAGTATTTAATAGAAGATTATAAATATCACTAAAATATTTTCCTTTGGTGTTAAATAAGTCAAATAAATTGTTTTCTACAAAATTAAACAAATCTTCTTTTGTCTCTATCCCAGTCACAATTTCACCTCTTTCATCATAAACCAATTTTTTTAAAAGAGTTCTATTATTTGCTGCTTTAAATAGTAACTCAGGTGATAAAGTTTGACCATCTACTACAATTGGATTAGGTGAGTATTTACTGATTTTATATGTATGTGTAATGTAATTATTAATAATTTTAAACATACTGATTCTCTCATCGTTGGTGAGTATGATTCCTTTAGGTAGTGTTAAATTATTGTAATCTGCGTGTTCTAATATAAATTTCATATATGTATATATTAAAATCTAATATATACAATATGAATATTAAAGATCACCATTTATACCCTTTATATATAGAGTATTTAAAGAGAAGGAAATTATCAAAAGGAGCTTTTGAATTAAGTAAAATTTCAGAAGATTATTTTTTTGATTTTAAATTCAGGTATGATACTGATGAAGGATTTAAAGATAAACAAGATAAATTTTTTAAATCTATCATCAGAGAAAATAAAATTAATAATATTCTCGATGATAGATTATACAGATATTCCCAATCCAGATGATAGATTAAATGCTATTTTGGATAAAATTTCTAAACTAGGAATAAAAAAATTAGATAAAGAAGAATTTGTTTTTTTGGAATCCTATTCCATTGGAAAGGAAGCTGAAATTAATCAAATGTTAATCGAGGAAGAAAGAATGAAAACTTTTATCTCCGATGACGGAGAATTCATATTCAAACTTGATAACATAGAGAATGATGAGGAAAATCAAGCTAAATATATCAATGGTAAATTAATAGTGCCTGATATTATTATTAATAAGAAGCTTATCAAAGGAGAGCTACAAGGATGTATCATTGTATTTATTGGTGGTACTATAGCTTTAGATTTTAGGAATAATAAATATGATATATTTGAATTTGTTTATGGACTAGAATATGAATTAGATTGCTTTGTAGATGAGATAATTAGTAAGCTACATAATAATTATAAAAGTTAAAAAAGTAAATTTAAAATTTAATATATAATATAACAAAAATTATTTCTTAATATGAAACTTAAAAAATTTGAACAATTTTTAAAAGAGGATTTAAATCCAATTGAAACTGAAGAGTCTTTAACTGAAGATGAATTCGATAGTCCTGAAGATCTAAAGAGGGAATTAGGCGAAGAAGAATTAGGCGAAGAAGATTTTGACGAAGATGATACTGATGATTTAGACGAAGATGAATTCGATCAAGAACAAGAAGAGGAGGAAGAAGAAGGACATGAATATGAAGGAACAAAAAAACTTAAAGAATTAGCAAATAAATTAGGAGCCGAAGTAGTTAATAATCAAATTGATTACAATGGTCAAAAAATCAATTACTATTCTGAAACTGAAAAATTTCATATCGGAAAGAATAAATTCTCTACAGTTCAAGAAGTTTTAGACTTCTTAAATCCTCAAGGAGTTGAAGAAAAATCTCCCGAAGTTGTTGAAGAGGAAGATGTAGTTGTAGGAGAATCTTTCAAATATCTTAAAAAATTTGGTAAATAATTAAATTAAAAGAGGGAATAAAAACCCTCTTTTTTTATTCCATTAATTTATGAACTTAATTAAAACACTTATATTTATATACAATTCAAAACACTTACATTTTTTATCAGTTGATTATAAATTATACAAAAGATGGAAATGGCTCATACAAGTTGCGGTTATTTTAAATAAAAAATATGTACATTGTGAAATATTCAGAAAAGAATATAAATTATATAAAGACCTTGTTATTATTGGACTAAAGTGGAATGGTAAAAATGTAAAGCGTCGAACTAATGGTTATGCTAAGGAATTCATTTCAGATGGAGAACATAAATGTATCTATTGTGAATGTGAATTAAATAATGAAAATGCTACGTCAGATCATATTATTCCGATTTCATTAGGCGGAAATAACGCACAAATCAATTTAATAATAGTCTGTTCAAATTGTAATAACATTCGAGGTGATTGTGAATTCTATAAATATCTTAGATTAAAAAATCCAAAATATAAAGATAAAAAGATAATATGGATTTAATAGAAAGGTAGAGGACATATTTTAATATACTACATCAGAAGGATATAAAAGTTATTATAGAGATAAGAAAAATGAGAATTCACTTAGTTAAAATCCATTTTTGCATTCCACAATCAAATATTCTATAAAATCCTCTTTCATTCATTATTTGAATTTCTGTTTTATTCGGATCAAATCCTTCCTTAACTAATTTATCTTTTCTAAAATTAAATCTGTGATTTCTAACCCCGTTAATTACATAATAATAATTAGGGTCGGAATTATGACTTAATTTAAATCCTAATTTTTGATACATATCACCAGTGGATCTACTTAAATCACTATAACTAATAATTTCTGCTGGATTAAAATTATCTAAGAAATATTTAAATAATTTAGAAGCACCTCCAACAACTGTACTATTTAATACGTTACAAAATCTTAATAATTCATAAGACCCCTCTTCACTTTTTTGCCCTAATGATCTTCGTAAATTTCCGAAAGTCATCAAACTAACTAATTCTCCATTATAATATAATCCTAATTTTATTTTTGATCCAATAAATCCTTGAATGTGATTTTTATCTAGAAATTTTCTAATAATATTGTTATCTGTAACTTCTTTTACCTCACATTTTCTAGCAAAAATTTTATTAGGGTTTTTTCCCAATTTATTTAAAATCATTGATTTGACTATATCTTGCTTATATGTCCAATCATCTTCCCAAACATGAAATAGATTAATATTTTTTGACTTGGCTAAATTGGTTTTATCCAAATGATAATTTTTCTCTTTGTAAACTTCAGAATGCCAATATAAACCGTTAAATTCAATTCCTATACCTAGATTAGGTAGATAGATATCCAATTCCAATCCATTTATAATTTTTCTAGAATTCGCGATTATTTCACCACCGTAGTTTATTTTAATAAAATCTAATATCTCAATTTCCATTTTAGATGGACCAATATTTATTGGATTACAATGTAGACACACATCTTCTTTATTACTTATTCTTTTATTCATTAAAGAACTTAATATTGTAAAATATTTACCACATTTATTACATTGTATTGTATATCCATGATTTTTTTCGTCTAATAATCCATATTTTAGTAGTTTTAGATGCATGTTTTTAAACCACGTTTCCCTAACTTTTGATTTAAACATATCTGTTTTAGAATAATTATCAATTCCATATTTTTTCAATGATGTTGATTTCATTTTTTCTAAAACTTCTTGGTTCTGTGATGGGAAATAAACACCATAATTTTCATAATATGATTTTTTAATTTCGTTCCTAACCTTTGGATCTGCTAAAACTGTTTTAAATCCATATTTTTTCAAATTTGTTTCTAATATTTTTTCTAAATTATTAAAATTAGCATTTCCATATAAATTTAACTTTGTTAAACTACTTTTCTGTCTAATTTCAATATTTTGAAAAACATTTTCACATCCATATTTCTTTAAGTTTGAAGATTTTGTCTTTAAAATAGAACACTTTTTAGAGCAAGAAAACAAGTTCAGACCATTATTAGTTTGATTATTATATTCTTTCATCTTTATTTTACGTTCAGAAAAACAAAAGTCACAGATTCCAGTAATAATAAAATGTGATGATTTAGGTATTTTATTAGAATTTATTAAAATATCTGATCCTATTTCTAACTCATGTCCAACTATTGACTCATAGTGACTCCTATTTTTTGATTGTATTCTAATACTTAAAATCTCATCTTTAATCATTAATTATATATTAAATATACTCACTTACCTTTATTGTTACCAACAACACCTTTAAAATTTAACTTTCTATACTTTTCTTTCTTTGGGATATATTTAATATCCATTTCATCTTTACTAAAGAATTCCCACAGTTCTAGTTTTTTAAAAGCTCCAGAAATTAATTCTGATAATTTATTTAAATCTTTAATTTTACTTATACGGTACAATAACTTATATGGGTCTTCATTTGGTTTTTTCCTTACAATATTCTCAAATAATTTCTTCCATAAGAAAACACTATGACCAGATTTTATTTTCTCTTCTGATTTTTCAAATCCAGCAACATCATTATCAAAGAAATATTGTATCTCCAAGTTGTTATTTTCTAAAAATCTAAAATCAGTATTAACACCAACCACACCAACACTATTGGGATAGAATAGCGAATCTAAATATCCCTCAAATATTGTTATTTTTTGACCAAAATCAACTTTTAATATATTAAAATAATAACTAATCTTATTATAGATAACTAATTGATTGATATCTATATCAGCAATCTCATCAATGCCTTTTGTCCATTTATATAGTGTTTCGAAATTATAGATTTTAAACATCCTTCTTTTACCCTCTTTTAAATTTCTAATTTGCACTCCTAATACTTTATTAGCTCTACGATTTAGAAAGCACATTACATTTTCATATCTATCTTCATTATACCAGTATTTAGCTTGGTAAATATCAGTTAGCATAGATGGTGAGATACCTCTTGAAGTTAAATAAGAATATACTAATCCATCTTTCTGGATGGGTTTAAAATCTGTTAACGCATAATCACCTTGACTAAATATTCTTTCAACATCTTCTAGATTTATAATACTATCTAAACTTGTCTCTAAAATATCTTCTTCATAGTCTTTATAAGAAACGACCTTATCTAAATGGTTGATTATTTCTAATTTTTTATCTGGATCCAGTATTATATTGAAATCTTTACAAAATCTATCAAATGATGTTTTTTTCCCACAATTAAAACAAATTATCATGAGATTTTTTTTATATAAATTTCCACGTTTAGCATGTAAATTTTTTGCCGAATCGCCACAATAAAAGCAACAGAAGTTAAGCCTGTCTTGATATTCATGAATATTTCTTTTTTCAACAGACTTAAATTCTGTATTAAGAACATTTTGAATAATACCTTTTATATAAACTTTATCCATATAACTCATATACATAACAAATGATGAAGTTTTATTTTTTGATTTTATAAAAAATAAGTAATTTTGTATTTATGAATGAAATAAAAGAATTTGGTGGATTTAGAGTAGGTCAAAAGGTTATTTGTATTTTAAATAACCGAGCCAGTCTGACAGTAGGTAAAGAATATACTGTTGAGGCGATTGATGTTTTTAATGATGATTTTGATAACACTAACACCGATTTTTGGTTAATAATTAAAAATGATAATAAATCCGAGTATGCTTATCATCCTACTAGATTTCTGGATAAATCAGATTTTAGAAAATACTTAATTGATGACATTTTAAAATAATAATATGAACATAGTTGAATTTTATAAAAAATTATCTTCTATTTTAGAGATGTGTAGAGAAAAAACTATTTCTCATAGTGAAGCTGAATTTCGCCTAAAAAATCTCTTAGAAGAAGCCGAGAAAGCTAAATTAGACGTTAAGATTGATGATAAAATTTTGACGTTAGATAACCTGATTAATTATGATGATGAGAATTCTTATCAAGACTATGAAGATCTGCACCTCGATGCTTCGTATGAGTCATCTTATGACGAGTCCGATGAAGAAAACGAATCATCTTATTAAAATATAAATTATGATAGTATTAATTAGTATCGCTTTAGCATTAATTGCACTTTGGGTAATTGGACAAATATCCAATAAAGAAGATTTATCCATGACCTCTGTAATTATTTTAATTTTCTGGGGTTTTTTCGGTTTTGGATTTTGGGCTTGTACTTATACTAAATACACTAAAGAAGAAAAAAGCTATAGTGACAGAAGTGTTAAAAGGCAAACATGTAGTTGTAGTTTCAACTGTATGTGAAGATGTCAAGAATAATAATACGTTATTTACAAATAACAAAGTTGATTATATCAATGATTCTACACAATTTTATTGGCTCATTGAATATAATGAATATAACTATGAAACAAGCAGGATTTTAAAGTTTAAAAATAAATAAAATGTTAATTGTAGGTTCAAAGGCATTAAAATTTCATTTTCCAAATTTGGATATTAAACCAAAGGATATTGATCTTATTGGATTTACCTGGGATGTTGAAAGATTGATTTCGGAGTTACAGCCAGCTTCTACTCGAAGAGGTGATGGTATTGTGACTTTTTTTGATGTTAAGAATACTGACTTTTTTGATACAAAGAATATTGAGATTTTGATTGCTGATAAATCTGATGCTCTAAAATCTTATTTAGATTATGAAGATGCTCGCAGAGATATAAAATATGCTTCAACTGAAGTTTTATACTCTTTAAAAAAGAGCCATATTCATTTTCCATTACACTTTGATAAACATATCAAAGATTATGTTCTTTTAAATAAACATTTTAATAGTGTTGATAATCTTAAAGATATTACTAAATTGAATTATAAAGAAACTGAGCAAAGAATTGGTAAGATCAAGACCCCATCATTGGATAAAAAGATTACAGAATTCTTTGGTCAGTCAGAAAAATTCGTTGAATATTATTTTATTCATGATGATATCCACAAAATGGTTGCGCATAAAGATAAACCTTTATATCTCTATATGCAAAAAGATATTACTATGGCTAAATGTGAAAAGGATATGTGGAGTGAATTCTCTTTTGAAGATAAATGCAAATGTGTCTTAGAAGAAGCCTATGTAATTGCACTTGAAAGAAAGATATTACCATCTATATTCGGTGGTTCTAAATGGATATCCTCAAAAGAGGCTTTAAATTGGTCTTTAAAACGAATCTGCACAACTTTATGTTCGGGTTGGTTTAGACAATTTGCAACAGATAATTACTTTGAAATAAAGTCTTTTATAAATGAAAATTATGTAGAGGATTTCTTAGAAAAATATAATACAGGAAAAATATGTCGAATGAAAGAATTATCGCTAAGCTAATAAAATTAGAGTCTTTTCAAGTAGTCCAAGATTTCCTTGAAGTTAAGAAAGGAGATTTAATGAATGGATATTTCACGACTTGGCCTCAAGTTGGTGAAAGTTTTACATTTTTGATTAATAAAAAAGTTTATGAAGCAATTGGTGGTTTTGATTTAGAATTTTCAATGCCACCTGGTCTTGGTTATCCAATATATACCAGTAGAGTTATTGAAATTTTAGATGATAGAACTTTCAAAACAAGGAATAGTATATACAAAATTGTAACTTTGGAAGACGAAAGAGATAACAAAATAAAAATAATATTTGAATAAGTATGTGGCCATTTACTAAAAATATTGGACTTGTTGATAAAGTTATAAATAAAAGAGTAGGAATTTTATTTTTAGATATCGGATATAGTTCCATTAGTATTAAAGAACAAGCGAGAGTTATTAAAAATCAAACTAACTATAGCGCCATTGTTGAAGTAATGGAGATTTATAATGATAAGATATTTTCTAAAATTCAAGTTATTAACATTGCTTATAACAGTTCAGATAAAAGTAATAGATACATTTCTCGTAGGTTAAAAAAATGGGTTGAAAGTTATGACATTCATTGGTTATCACCATCCGTGCCTATTGATAGAGATAATAAGTTAGAAGAGTTATTAGATAAAAAAAGTGAATCATAATGATTCACTTTTTTTATCTATTTTCTTGGACCTTTATGTCTTGGTAAGTCTGCCAAGGTTTTAGCTAAATTTAGTTGCTTATACTTTCTTCTATCTCTTGGAGATAACTGAACTCCTGGTTTATCAGGATCTTTGTCTTTAGCCCTTAAAGCTTGTAATTCTGAGTCAATTTCAGTTTTAGTCAATTTTTCACCTTTTTCTTTGTGCATTTTCTTTCTTAAAGCACCTGGTCTTTTAATTGCATCAGCAATCCATTTTTTAGCTTCAAATTCTAATTCTGTTTTTTCCTCACCTTCGTGATATTCTTTTTCGCCTTTTTCAGACATTAAAACTTCATCATGAAGATTTTTTAATTGTTCATCATTCATAGATTCTAAATCATGTCTATCATAAACATCTTGAGTCGTTTCTAAGTGGTTGATTAATTCTTCTCTACTGTCTAATGACTCAGATAAATGCTCACTATGATGTAGTTGTTTCATCATGAAATGAAAAACTTGATCAACGTTTTCGGTAGCTTGTGACATGTGGTCATCAGCCCAATCGTGACCGTTTGTTAATAGGTCATCGATTAATTTTTTATCAGCTTCTAAGAGTTTCTTAGTTTGCCAATTCAATTGTTCTAAGTTTTCAAAGAACATGTAGTTACTTGGCTTAGAATCTGATTGATGTTGAGGTTGTGATACTTCAGATTCGAAGTTTTCAAATTTTTTTATGTTTTTCATGATCATATTTTTTTTGTATAAAGTATATATTATTTTTTAATTACAATTTTTTTAATCTTTTTCTTTTTTTTTTCAACTTAGTAACCTTAGAAACATCTTTTGATAAGTCTCCTAATTGATTGATTTGATTTTTGAATTGATTATGATAATCATCATTTGGTTCATCTTTAGTATTAGGGTATAAATTTTGATTCATACTATTCCATTTGGTAAATGGTAAAATACTACTATCCATTCCCCAAGTTTGAGCTCCTGCTCCCCAAGCAGTTTGTCCTTCAGAAATAACTTTCTTTTGACCACCAACTAATCCCTTTTTTGAAGTATCGTATAAATAATATTTGATTGGATATTTCAATCTCAACTCATTTTTGAATATTTTTTCAATGTGTTGAACATTTCTGATATCATCATCTGAAAATCCAAGTGTTACTTTCTGACTACCTAACTTTTTACCATATTCATTAATTTTATCATTAAATGCTTTTAATGCTAACTCTTTGGCTTTTTCAGGATTAGAAGCATCACCAAGACCGAATTTTTCGATAAATTCATCGGATGAGACGCCGTAAAAATCACAACTATTTAAATAATCTTGAATTAAAGGATTTTGACTAAATTGACCTCTTGGTATCCTACTATATTTATCATAGTCACTACCAAATAAGTAAGCAAATTTTAAACAATGTGAGTATAATGTTTGTTTTTGATCATCAGTTAAAACATTATCAATTATCCACTCAACTGCCTTTTTAATTGCTTCTGAACTGTGGCCTCTTGCAGTTATTATTGCAAAAATTGCTCCTTTTGATAAATACTCAATGAAAGCATCCCAGCTAGGACCAAAATCACCCTTATTAATGGCGTCAATAGTGTCTTTTAAGAAAGCATCCTTTCCTCTAGGACCATAGTCTCTAAATTCAGCAAATGAATCATCTCTTCTTCTCCAATTTTCCATATCGTTTCTTACTTCAGCAAATTTAGATGTGGAAACATCTTCTGGAACCCATTCACCATTCACTAAATGCTCTAAATGTATAACTGTTGGCATATGAAGGATGTTGTCATCCCAATCATAACATCCGTATAAAAGATCTATTGGGTTCTTATTTTCTCTAATAAGTTCTTTCAATTTTTTAATTTTCATATATTATATATTAATCTTTTTACGATAAAATACTCTTGATAGGGATGTGTTGAAAAATAAATATATATATTTTATGATTATAAATGAAAAAATAACTATTAAAATAGCACCTGGTAACTTTTCTTGGTTTAAAAAAAGGGGTTATTCTAATTTTAAATGTGGTGACTATATAGAAATATCATTAGATGATATAAACATTGGATCAACTTCACTAGTAGAGGCTCAATGTCAAGGATGTAAATCAATTAAGAGTATGAAATATAACACATATTACTGGGTTACAAAAAAATTGACTGTTGATTATTTATGCAATAAATGTTCTGTATCCAGACAAATCGAGACTAATCTAAAAAAATATGGGTGTAAGTCTTCTTTACAAAATGAAAAAGTAAGAGAGAAATCCAAAATTTCTCTATTAAAAAAATATGGAGTTGATAATATATCAAAGTTAGATGTAATAAAAGAACAAAGATCTATCTTAATGAAGGAAAATACTGACTATTATAATAATATTATAGTTGAAAAATATGGAAAAAATGTCTCTGGTTTGGAATGGGTAAAAGAGAAGAAAAAAGAAACAATGTTAAAAAAATGGGGAGTAGAAAATCCATCACAGTCATCACAAATTTTTGAAAAATCACAAAAAAATAGAAAGAAAATAAAATTACATGAATGTGGATTATACTATAGAGGATCCTATGAAAAACATTTTCTAGATTTCTGTATTAATAATAAAATTAAGGTTGATAAGGGCATGACAATAAACTTTAGAATTAACAATAATTCTAAAGTTTATCATTCCGATTTTTTCATAAAAGATAAAAACCTTATTGTAGAGATAAAGTCATCCTACTACTATAAGAAATTTGAAGAACTTAACAATATTAAAAAAGAAGAAACAATTAAAAGTGGTTATGACCACATCTTTATTATAGATAAAGACTACTCACTTTTAAAAAAAATTATACAATAATTATTTTCTTTTTCTGATAAATGAATTGAAAGACTCTAATTTTCCTTCTTCTTTGCCTAATTCTTCCTCTTCTTCAGCTTCTTCCTCTTCTTCTTCCTCTTCTTCTTCCTCTTCTTCAGCATCTTCAAAGTCAACTTCTTCTTCATCTTCAAATCCAGGATGATCTTCGCCACCTTCTAATTCAAATTCTTCAACTACTTCACCATCTTTTAAAGCAGTAACAGTTAATAAACCTTCTTTAGGTTCATCAATTACTATTTCGTAACCGTGCATTTCAATTGTTGTTTTCATAATAAATTTTATTTTTCTTTTATATATTAAACTTTCAATCCCATATTTTGTAAAAAATAAAAAGAAAAATTTAGAATGGATTTAAGAAAAGACTTCAGAAATTACTCAATAAAACATAGAAATCTAAATAGTTTAGTCTTTGATAATTACTATAAGGTACAAAACAACACTCTACACATTATAGATGACAATCCTGGTGGTACGGTTGTTGATGTGTTTTCTAAATTAATTGAACATAGAATTATATTTTTATCTACAGAGATGGATGCTGATATCTGTAATATAATTAAAGCACAATTATTATATTTAGAGCAATTAAGTGATGAAGATATTACAATAAATATTGACTCAGGAGGAGGTAGCGTATATAGTGGATTAGGTTTACTCGATACTATGGAATATATTAAATGTGACATTTCAACTATTAATACTGGATTAGCAGCTTCGATGGCAGCGACTATTCTTTGCAGTGGAACAAAAGGAAAAAGAAAAGCTTTAAAGAGATCCAGGACAATGATACACCAACCAATGACAATTAGCAGTGGGTATACACAAGCCTCGGATCTAGAAATTGATGCTAAACATATAAACGATCTTAAGAAAGATCTATATGAAATAATATCAGAAAAAACTGGCCAACCATATAATAAGGTTTGTGTAGATGGTGATAGAGACTATTGGTTAAGTTCAATCGATGCTAAAAAATATGGCATGATAGATGAGATAATCACCAAAAGAAAATAATGTGATTTTTAAAAGAAAATAAGGATTTTAACCTTTTATTAATTGTTGTTTTTTAATATATATAAATAAAAAATTATGTCTAGGGATTTGTTTAAGAATATCCAAGAATGGTTTAAGATTTTTATCTCTAAAAAAGGTATCATAGAATTCACCACTGGTGAGTATGAGATATTTGTTCCAGTTAGAATAAAAAGATATGAAAAAGTTTGGTTTCATATTGAACCACATGATCATCATACATGTGGATATTTACCTCTAAATGAATTTGATGTTATTCAAAAAGAAAATGGTTTTATTGTGATTGCAAAAGTAGAGTCACATTTGGTAAAATTTTTCTGGTATATAAAATGATAATATTTGTCTATGGTTGGTACGATCATGATAATTTAGGAGATGAAACTTATAAGAAGTCTTTTAAATGTATTTGGCCTGAGCACGAATTTAATTTTAGTGATATCATATTAGATGATGATATTAATAAATACGATTTGTGTATTTTAGGAGGAGGTGATGTAATCAGACCCGATAGTTTAAAAAAGATATCTAAATTTGACTGCCCAAAAATATCGATTTCAGTTACAGTTACAAACCAATCATTAACTCCTGATATTCATATATTACAACACATTTATGTCAGGGATTTAATATCTTACCAAAAATTAAAAGAATATGGATATAATAATGTTACCTATATTCCAGACATTTCAATAATCTTACAAGGCGATAAAGAAAATGGAAAAAAATTAATAATAAATTCTTTTAAAAATAGCGATTCCGAACTATATGAAAATATATATACGATAGTTATTAATTCTCATTTATTAGGGGATTTTGAATCTAAGTGTAGAGATAGAAATATGTTTTTTAAAATGATTGATGATATAGTAGAAGTGATTGATAAAACATCAGCTTCTTTTTTATTTCTACCCTTTTCAACCAGAAATCCCTATGATGATAGAGTTACTAACGGTCTAGTAAATTCATATACAAAATTTTATAAAAAGAATTGTGTTATATATGATAAGTTATCTACTGAAGACTCAATCGATATTATCTCAGCTAGTGACAAAATCATTACAACAAGATTCCATGGATTAATATTTGGAGTAGGTAATAATATACCAACTACAACTATTAGCTTTCATGATAAAATGTCTGGTTTTTGCGAAACAATAAAAGAAGATTACATAGATTACTTTGGAATTTCTAGCAAAGAACTTGAAAGGAAAATAAAGGAATCTAAAGAAACTAACATTAATATAAATAAAATAAAAGAGGAATATCGTGAAAAAGTTTTTTTTGTTCGGAAGTGATAAACAAGTTAAAATTGTATCAACTACTAAATTTGATATAATCAATAAAAAAGAAACAGTTATAAAAGCAGAAGATAATATCCTACCATACCAAGTAATTAAAAATACAGATACAAATATTAAACTAGCCTATATTTGTAATTGGAATCAACAATGTGGAATTTCTACCTACTCACAATTTATATTCGACGAATTAAAATCGAAAATAGATGATTATAAAATTTTCTCTGAATACCCACAATCAGAAAATGAACCATATACTGATGACGACAAAATAATACACTGTTGGAAAAGAGGTGATAATTTAAGAACGCTAATCTCTAAGATTAAAGAATATCAACCAAATTTTATTTTAGTTCAACACGAGTGGGGTATTTTTCCAAACGCTGGATATTTTATGTCTATTATCATGGAATTTAAAAGATTACAAATACCAGTCATAGTAGTCTTACATAGTATTTATAATCATCAAGATAAATTAATCACACTTTCAGTTTTAGATAATATTATCATACATTCTGAAGCTGCTAAACAACAACTTGAAAAATTAAATTTTAAAGGAAATATATTCGTAATACCTCATGGATGTCCTATAGTAAAATCATATGAAGAAGTTTGGAACATCTTTCAAACTCCATATCTTATTTTTGGATTTGGTTTTGGGTTTAAATATAAAGGTATTGAAACTGCTATTGATGCCGTCAAATATTTGAAAGATACTGACCCAAAATTTAAAAACATTTTATACATTTATGTTTGTTCTGAAAGTCAGGCAAGTAAGAGAATACATCAAAACTATTATAATATTTTATCCGAAAAGGTAGAAAAAGAAGGATTACAAGATAATATACTTTTAATTAAAGGGTTTTTAGAACCTGAAATGTTAGATATTTATCTAAGAACTGTAAAAATGGTTATATTTCCTTATGTAGTTGATAATACTACCGGGGTATTCGGATCATCAGGTGCTATAAAAATAGCTATGAGTTACAATATTCCGGTAATCGCATCTAAATCACATTTATTTGATGATATTGAAGGATACACTATAAGAATTGAAAATTATAAGGAATTAGCTAACGAAATAGATAAGTTATTTAGTAGTTCAGAATATAGACAAAAAACAATTGATAAGGCTCACGAATATATTCAAAATAATACTTGGAAAATAAGTGCCGATAGATATCTAAATATTATCAAAGAAGTGAAGTTTAAATATTAACAAGATAAGATAAAAATATTTTTTATTTTTGAATATATATTTGTAATATGTCTAAATATCCACGCACATATCACCTCAGGTGGTCGCCCGGTGCCACCAACGATGATAGAATCTCCGATTCAGTTGAATCATTGATAGGGAAATATATTGTCATTACTGAAAAGTTAGATGGATCTAACGCATCTATTACTAAAGACGGTGTTTATGCAAGGTCTCATGTAGATTTTAGTAAAAATCCTTGGGATAAAGAAATGTGGAATATTTATTATAAAATAAAAACCGATATATCAGAAGGAGTGTTTATATTTGGTGAAAATATGGAAGGCATACACAGTATTGAATATTCCAATCTTACTTCTTATTTTTATATTTTTGGTGTAAGAGATAATAATATTTGGGTTCCTTGGAGTGAAGTAGAAGAATATTCTTTCTTATTAGATATTCCAACTGTTCCTATTTTGTTCAAAGGTGTTGTTAATTCTGAAAAAGAATTAAAAGAGTTGACTGAAAAATTATCTAAACATCCTTCGTCACTTGGTGGAATAAGAGAAGGTATAGTTGTAAGAAATGCTGATATGTTTCACAACGATGATTTTTCTACTAATGTTATGAAGTGGGTGCGACATAACCATGTTCAAACAACAATCCATTGGACTAGAAATTGGGAAAAGGCTAAACTAATAAACAAATAATTATCCAGTGTATGTAGGTGTGTAATTTTTATATATACTTTATGGAAAATGTATACACAATCTATAAAACAACAAATATGATAAATGGGAGCATTTACATTGGTGTTCATAAAACAAATTATATAAATGATTCATATCTGGGATATGAAAATCAAATAAGTAAACTAACGAATAGAGATATTACTGGTATTAATCATATCGATCATATACCAAAGGAAACCAATGCTCTTCTATATTATGAGGAGTCTAGAGAAAACTTCTTTCTTTTTGATAATGGGGCATATGAATTAAAACTTCTACAAAAGAGAAGAGAAATCTCTATACAACGTATAATTAATTAAACTATATAACTACTTTTTTATAGAAATAGAAAATTAGTTTCTCAATGGTAAAATTGACAATTATAACTAGGTGCTCTCGTCCTGGTAATTTACAAAAGGTTAAAGATTCCGTATTTACAACAGACAAATTCGATATCACTTGGTGTGTAATGTTTGACGCTGGTATTTTAAAAGATATTGATGCTGAAATATTAGCAAGTGTGCAATCTAAAAATGGCAAAACATACTTTATTAAAAGTATTCCTGGTGACTATGGTCATCAAATGATAAATAAGGCTATTGAAGATATTACAGAAGGATTTGTTTTTGTTCTAGATGATGATAATATTATACATGAGGATTTCTATGAATCATTATATGTTGCCATAAAAAACAATCCGGATAAAAGAGGATTTGTTTATAAACAGAGAATCGATGGAAAAGATTTCACAAGAGCGGAAATTAGAGAATGTGGACATGATTTAATGAAGGTTAGTCAGGTTGATATGGCTCAAGTAGTTTTTGAAAGAAGTTTAATTGGTGAAACTAGAATCAACCCACTTAATTATATAGCCGATTCAATATACATACAGGAGGTATATGATACCAATACACCTGATGACTTCTTCTTCATAGATAAAATAATGTGTTACTATAATTTTTTGCAGGGAAAAAGAGGAGCTAAGATTCCAAAAATTTTATACATTGGTGAAGGAAAGCCAGAATTAAAATCAAATAATAGAGCTTGGTGGGAATCGAGTGAATTAGAAGTTGTTTATAATGAGGATGATAGTCAATTGACCAAAAATATAAAAGAATTTGATCCTGATTTTATTATAAGTGTTGGAGATAAAAATAGAAGTAATCTAATTAATGCAAATTTAGATATCAAAAAAAGATGGGTAAATTTAAATAAGTATAATGATTATGTAGGTGAAATTGCTTATAACTCTTCTATGAATTATATCTTAGAGAGAAATAATAAAAGATTAGTCTCAATTTTTACTCCAATCTATAATACCGGTGATAAATTATATAGAACCTATGAGTCTATTAAAAACCAAACACATACAAATTGGGAGTGGGTTTTAGTTAATGACTCAACTGATGGTGGAAAAACATTAAAAATTGCAGAAGGGCTAGCTGCTAATGATTCACGTATCAAAATATACGACTTTAGAGAAAAAAGTAAAGGAATTATCGGTGAAACTAAATATAGGGCAGCCATGCTTTGTGGTGGTGAAATCCTAATGGAAATGGATCATGATGATTATATCACTCCTGAAAGCTGTCAAGTCTTATTAGACGCATTCGACGCTTATCCTGATGCTGGTTTTGCTTATACAGATTGTGCTGAAGTTCTTGAAAATTGGGAATCGCTTAAATACGGTGAAGGATTTTGCTTTGGTTATGGTAGTTACCGTGAAGAAATGATATTGGGAAGATTAACTAATACTAATAATTCTTCTAACATTAACCCTAAAACAATCAGACATATTGTAGGAGTTCCTAACCATATTAGATGTTGGAAAAGAGATACTTATCTAAAATTAGGCGGACACAACAGAAGACTATCTATTGCAGATGATTATGAATTAGTGGTAAGAACATTTTTAGAAACCAGATTTATTAGAATAGTTAAAAATTGTTATCTACAATTTATTTATAATTCAGATTTAGCATCGAATACACATGAACTTTCACGAGCTGATATTCAAAGAAGAGTTCGAACAATTGCTGATTTTTATAACTTTAAAATCTATCAAAGATTTAAAGAATTAGGAATTGAAGACTGGGCTTATTTGACTAATCAAGCAAATCCTTTAATGGTTCCAAGTAGATTTGGTAAAGAGGAAGGGGCGGCTAATTATGACTACTTCCCAGATGGGGTTCCAGATTCTCATAAACCTTTGGAAACCAATGTGGAAGAAGTTTTGAATTAATTTGTGGAGTCAAAATTTATTCGTATCTTTGTATAAATAAATCAATATGAATACTAACAAAATCAATGAGATTATTAAGAAAATTAATGACTCTCTCAGGGATTATTCGGATGTTAAATTTAATGTTGAAGTTATTAAAAATGACAAGTTTGGATTCAAATTGTCAATTAGTGGTCTTGAATTGGCGAAGTTGGAGGAAATGGAGGAAAGGAATCTACTTCTCTCAAAGAGGTATGGTTTTACACAAAATATTGTAGGTATGGAATTTGAAAGTTTAGAAAAAAAAGGACTTCCAATAATTCATAGGATTGTTGGGTTTAAAACTCAAAACCGATCTTATCCTATAATTACAACAGAAATTAAATCAGGTTTAAGTTATAAATTTAGTGCTGATTCTGTTAAGAAAAAGTTAGGTGGTAACAACCTAATTAATAGAGTGGTAAATCTTGAAAATCTATTGAAATGATGAAAAATAAATCGAGAATATCAATTAGTTTAATTTCATTTATCACCCTATTTTTAGGTGTGATTTTTTATTTATCATATTACTTTTACAGTATTAGTAAACAAAAAGATCCAATTACAACTGTATCAATAAATGATAAAGTTAGTATTGACTCTATCAAAACTTTTTCAGTAAAAGATACGGTCAATTTTTTTGTTCACCGAGTTGATAAACTATTAAAAGAAAATGAACTCAAAGACAGCATAATTAGTAGAAAAGATAGCTCAAATAGAAAATTAAAGCGGATAATTGATTCTCTTGAGATAAAAAATGATTATCTAAAAGAAAAAATTAAAATGAAAAATGATACAGTCCGTTAATTTCGGACTGTTTTTTTATATATACGATTATGAAAAAAATTTTAAAATATAAAGATTTTAAGTCAGAAAAGGATCTATTAAATTATGTTGCTGAAAAACTGAAAGGCCGAACTTTATTTCCAGAAAAATTGGCAGCTGCTAAAAAATATCTAGAAAATTCTAGAGTATTAGTGCCTAAATATTTACCTTCATATGAAGATTGTGTCGAAATGTGCTCTGGTGAAGAATCACCATTTTATGAATCAAAAATGGTAGTCGATGGATATAATGTTTCTATATTCAATTATCGATTAGCGCAATATAACGACTTTGTTAAACCTTTAGAAGGTAAACCAGAAGTCAATGCTTATGAAATGAGAGGGTTAACTTTTGTTTTTAATAAAGATGGTTCATTATATAAAAGATTTTTATTGCTTGAAAAGTTTTTTAACTTAAATCAAGTTCCAGAATCTATGTACTCTATTGTTAAAAACTATAAGATTAAGTTTGTTAATGATAAAGAAGATGGATCTATTGCTTCATTTATACAATTACCTAATGGTAAAATAGTAGGTAAATCAAAAATGGGATTTGATAACGATCAAGCAAATGGTATAAACAAAATCTATAACACTAACCATGATATAAAACATTTTGTTGACTATTGTATGGAGAATAATATTGTTCCAATATTTGAATATGTTGCGCCTTCTAACAGAATAGTATTGAGATATTCAAATGAAGAATTGATATTATTGAGATTAAGAGATAATAAAACTGGAAAGCATATTGATATTAAAAACTATTTAGACAAATTAGGTTCAATTAAGGTTGCTCCTTTTAAAGATGATTTTAAAGATTTAGATTCATTAATTGAGTTGACTGGAACTGAAATAGATAAAGAAGGATATGTAGTTCAAGCAGAAGATGAATTCGGAAATGACTTCTTATTTAAACTAAAAACTCCATGGTATTGTGAGAGACATGGATTATTAACAGATGATTTATATAGAGAAAATGTTATATTAGGATATATTTTAGATGATAAAATAGATGACATTTTAGGTCAGATACCAGAAGATGAGAAAGAAGCTCATGAAAGAATTGAGAAGTTAATATCTATGGTTAAGAAAGCTATTGCTGAAAAATCTATTGAGGTTGATAATTTATATCAAGTTTATGTGGATATGGGTAGAAATAAGAGAGAATTTGCTATAAAGTATTCAAGAAATGAAAAATTCCCATTTGTATCAGAAATGATTAAAGCAGATGAATTGAAAAAAATGGACAAAGAAGAAATTTTAAGTAAATATGATTCTATCGAAAGATATGAACAATCTTTACAACAAAAAGACAAATTTGAATTAATTAAATCTTGGTTAAAAGAAAAAACTAAAAGGTTAGCTATGGCTAGAGATTGGATTCAGAAGAAGGATCCAAATTTCTTCTTTAGAAATCCGATTGATGAAGAAGAAAATTAATTATGATTGAAAAAATTGATATAACAAAACTTAAATATTATACAGATGATTCTGTTTGGAGTTCAACTTCTAGCTCACCATCATATTGTATAGGTATATTGGATGATGATTATGTTATTGAGATAACATATAAGGAAATTTCACTAATCAAATTAGGAAGTGAAACCATATCACACATGAAAAATCCAAATTGGACATCACAATTGTTTATCAAGGGTGAAAAAATAGAAAGTTATAATTTTAGTCAGGTTATTAAACACAATTTATTACCAGGAATAATTTCATCGGATACAAAATTTAGAATAATGAAGTCACTACAGGTAATAGGTAACATAACTGATTATAAAAACTTTGTAATATACAGAGAAAGAGATCGTAAATTATTACAACTAATATAATAAAAAAACCGAAGATTATTCTTCGGTTTTTTCGTTTATGTTAAACCATCTTGTTAAATTGACAGGATCTAATCTACTATAAATCTCATTGTAAGGAACAACTTTACTGATAATGTTTTTAACTAAATTAGGATAGTCTTTATCTTCAGTAATCTTATGTTGTAAGTCTTGCTCTAATTCCTCTTGAACTGTTAAAACTAACTTCTCACTGGTATAAAAATAGGTAGCTTCATAATATTTCTGATCATAGACAATACATAATAGAACAAGAACACCTTGGTCTAATTTTCCCAAATATTCTAATATAGAAATTTGAAACTTATCCATTTATTTGTTTAATTTTATTAT
>Ga0207955_1000153_pt1 | contig 22761 bp, 28 predicted proteins | sample CryBogCBE29Jun09_FD_184563 | JGI IMG/M metagenome (GOLD analysis project Ga0207955, IMG submission 184563) | Freshwater microbial communities from Crystal Bog, Wisconsin, USA - CBE29Jun09 (SPAdes) (version 2) | ecosystem: Environmental > Aquatic > Freshwater > Lake | place: Crystal Bog... | reverse complement strand
ACAACGATCCGCAGGACTCAGAGCATCGTGAGTACCTGCGCAAGTGGGGCGCTAAGATGCTCAAACAGAAAGGCTATGAGGTACACGAATGAACGCAGGCATATTCTCCCTGTACTGGGACAACATTGACCCGCGGGTGCCAGCGTACCAAAAGAAAGTGTTTGACCACTTCAAGCTGCCAATCTTTCAACATAAGATCGATGGACTAGATCATGGTGAGTGGATGGACTGGGTCCTCAATCGCAACGAAGACCTCGATACCATGGTCTTTTTTGACATTGACGCAATTCCACTCGATAGCAAGAAGGTCATGGACTACATCACGCTGTCGATGGGTGGGACCTTGGTCGGCAATGAGCAGGCATCAAACCACCTTGATGCTTCTCGTTTATTTGCTGCGCCATCGTTTTTATCTGTCAACCGCAGGGTGTGGAAGATGACAGGCAAGAAGTCTTGCAAGGCCCACTATGACGGGGACGTGGCCCAGATGCTCACCGATACGTGGAACTACCACAAGATACCAGTCAAGCTACTACCCGTGACCGGCTTTGAGGTAGCCAAGTGGGACTTGCCGAACAAGCCACAATGCTATGGCATTGGAACGACGTATGATGATGCAACCTACCACTTGTTTGAGTGCAGAGAAAACATTAACATTGAACGCTTTATTAAAAAATGCGAAGGAGTATTAAATGAAAAGCTATGAAAAGTTTGTTATGGACTACACACGGCGCCTAAAAACCCCTAGAACGACCTCAGAGGCGTTCAGGGACGCTGAGTATGCCAACCCTATCACCTTCTATGAAAGCCCTTTTATGGCCGATTTTAAGCGCGGCGTGGAGCACATTGTCTTTATATCAATTTGGGTAGCACTATTGGGCTTCCTGTTTTACATTGTGTTGGGTTTGTGATTTGTCGGCTTTGTCGACTTTGCTGGGTCTAAACGTACTTCACCCGTACTTACGTTATTTTTAGAAAAATTTTTAGAAAAATAAATGGAATATACCCAGCAAACCCAGCAAACCCGACAAATCGACAACATCTGTAGCTAAAATGAATCTATCTGTAGCTAAAATACCCACATCTTCGAGATATATTTGCCAACATGGGGTAAACCCTACCCAGCAAACCCGACAAATATATTTCACAATGTGGAATGACACCATCACCAAGTTTGCATTAGTAAAGGTAAGAAAAGAAAGTGAAAATGAACGACAAGCCATTATGCCTGCCAGTAGACTTTGCCAACATACCAGTTGAGCTCAAGAAAATATCAAGATGGGTCCTGTGGAGATTAGTTGAGATCGGCGACGCGGAGAACCGCCGCTGGTCCAAGATGCCATTCCAGTCCAACGGGACCGCCGCCTCATCGACCAACCCCGCAACGTGGACAGACTTCCTCACCGTACAACATGCCTATGAATCCAATCCCGAGCGCTTTAGTGGCGTAGGATTCGTTTTCTCCGATGAGGATGACATCATCGGCGTCGATTTGGATGACTGCTACGATGCCCCATCCGCCGCGTTCAATAATGCTGCACTGCAACATATTGCAGACCAGATTGATGGCTACATGGAGATCAGCCCATCGGGCACGGGCGTTAAGATCTTCACGCGGGCCAACCTGCCAGCCTCCCACGTCGACCACTCGATTGGACTAGAGATATACCCCAAGTCGCGGTTCTTCACCGTGACGGGTCACCGCCTTGGTGGCGCTTTACCGAGCGTCGCACAAGACCTGACGAGTATCGTGCCACCTCGCACGATCACTCGGACAGGTGACGCGTTTGCTGACTACACGCCACCACTCGAGGGCTATGACCTGCAACGCGTTGAGGAGGAGATCCTCGCCAAGTTGCCTGAGGACCAGTACGGTTACGATAACTGGCTGAAGGTCGGAGCCATCCTGCACCACCAGTTCGGCGGTGACGTTGAGGCGTGTGAGGCGTGGGACCGCTGGAGCCAGCTCGGGCCTAACTACCACAGCAACGCCTGCGCAAACAAGTGGAAGACGTTCAAGGGATCAGGCGCGACACTGCGCTCACTAGTCTTCATCGTCAACCAAAACATTCGCAAGGAGGCGATTGCGCGCGGTGAGATTGTGCTCGATAACGGCGCGATGAACCACGCTCGGACTTATTTAGATACCAACTGCGCCAGCGAAGAGGGTTACAAGATCGTGCACTACGCACAGGACTTTTACACCTACAGCGGCACGCACTACGAGCTGACTGAGGAGGCAACCATCAGATCAAAGATGTACGCCCTGCTTGATAAGTGCAAGCGGTCTGGCAAGAAGGGCGAACTGCAACCATTCAACCCATCGCCAGCGAGCGTATCTGCCGCGATCGATGCAGTCAAGTCAATCGTGCACTTGCCAAACCACGTCAACACGCGCCCACCGATTTGGCTCGAGTCTTACACGGCCAACAAGCCCGAGGCGTCTAAGTTAGTATCGTTGCGCAATGGACTCTTTCACTTAGAGGACAACGTGCTGATCCCGCACTCACTAGGGTTCTTCACGCAGAACTCGTTGCCATTTGACTTTGATCAAAACGCAACGTGCCCGACGTGGATTAAGTTTTTGAGTGATGTGTGGCCAGACGACCAAGAGTCGATTGACTGCCTGCAGGAGATGTTTGGCTACATCCTGAGCGGTGACACGCGCCAGCAGAAATTCTTTAACATTATTGGGCCCCGCCGTGCAGGTAAGGGAACGATTAACAAGGTGCTCGTCAGTTTGCTTGGACAACACAACACTGTCGCGCCCGAACTAGGAGAACTCTGTGATACATTTGGCCTGCAACCTTGGCTGGGCAAGCTGCTCGCTAGTTTTACTGACGCACGTGCTCCTGAACGTAATCGCTCTGCTGTTGTTAGTCAGCTGCTGCGTATTGTCGGCGGCGATACTATTACAGTTAACCGCAAGAACAAAGAAGCGTGGAACGGATACCTACCCACAAGGATCGTAATCTATTCCAACGAGGCGTTGCAGTTGACTGAAAACAGTAACGCGTTGACTGGTCGTATGATCGTGTTTAAGATGACAAAATCGTTTTATAACAAGGAAGACACCGACCTGTCGCACAAGCTAGACAAGGAACTGAGCGGCATATTTAACTGGGCCATGGAAGGACTCAAGCGCAGATTAGAGCGTGGCGGTTACTTCTTGCAACCGAAGACGGGCAAAGAGTTGTTAGACTTGATGTCAGAGTTAGGCAACCCAATCTCTACGTTCATCGAGGATGCGTTGATCATTGACCCATCGAGCTATGAATCTAAGGACGACGTGTTTGATTGTTATAAACACTGGGCGCTCAAGAAACAGATGGCGACGGGTACCGAGATGGCGTTCAAGCGCAAGTTCTTGGCCGCAACGCAGGAGTATGGCATCAGAGCAGACCGCGTTATGATCAACAAGGAAAGCATGCACGTGTACTATGGCTTGAAGTTAAACGACAAGGCCAAGGCATACGTCTCAACCATTATCAGAACAAGTGAAGGAGTATTTTAATGACTGCAGCAGAGAAGGCATACAAAGACTGGAAGGACGCGCACAAAATCAATTTGCGCGTGTATACCGACGATCAGATGTTTGCGATTGGTTATCATTGGCGCGACGATGAGATCGAACAGCTGATGACCAAGATCGAGAAGATGGACAAGGCTGCCAAGAAACTCAGAGCAGCAGTAAAGGCCAAAGAGTGAAAACAGTTCAAGAGTTCATGAGCTGGTGGTTAAAGGCGGGGCGCCCTATCAGGCCCCCGTTTGTCTCGCCAATCCACACCACCGATATCGCCTACGCGCTGTGTTTGTATCGCGAAGGACGCTATCAGGTAGAGCTGTACGTGTGCAAGGCTAACACTGAGACTACACGTCATCGCCATCCTAATATTGAATCCATCTCGATGTACTTGACTGGCAACCTATCGTTCGCCAAGGAGGGTGAAGATTTTGTTGACCTGTCAAAGTTTCAGATTGAAAAGAACGACGGCACGCACTTCTTGTTAGGCAGATCAGTAGAAGCTAACGATAGCAAAGAGCACGCCCTGCGCGTTGGCCCTGAAGGTGGCGCGTTCTTAATATTTGAGCACTGGAAGGACCGAGACCCAAGCTCAGTGACAATGCACTGGGATGGCGAGCTGGTGGGTGACAAACATGCAATAACGAAAGGCGACTATGTGGCAAACAGTTGAGGAGTTTAGAGATTGGTATTGCCAACAAGGCATGCCACTCAAACCACCATTTAAGAATCCAGTCTTTCACACAGACAACGCGATGTCGTTGTGCTTGTATCGTCAGGGGCGTTTTCAAGTAGAGCTGTACATTACCGAGGCGGGTGCTACGTCACCTCCGCATACACACCCCGGCGTTGAGTCGGCGTTCGTATACCTTGCAGGCAACATCCAATTTAACTTGGAAGGTGGCGCAAACCCAGACGCATCGCAGTGGCAAAAGCCACGCGAAGACGGCGCGCACATGCTGTTTGGTAAAACAGTAAGCTCACCCGACGGCATACCACACTGGCTTAAGATTGGGCCTGAAGGTGGAGCGTTTTTATCGTTTGAGCATTGGAAAGACAAAGACCCATCATCAGTAACAGTGAACTGGGACGGCGAATACGTTGGGCAAGAGCATATTAAAACTGTAAATGAACGATCTACACTTTAACAAACCTATTGCACAATTTAGGAGATAGCATGGCGCAGCACGACGGGGGTAAAGGCGACAAACAGATCCCGCCAAAAGACCTCGAGCAATTTAATAAGAACTGGGATAGTATATTTAAAGGACAAACAATGACCACATTTACTACAGAAGATCGGATCGATATGCAACGCACGCCGTTAACTGATGAGCAAATCAAACAAATTTATTTAGACATGTTTGGATTTATGTTAGAACCATCTAGCAATAGATTAGAGTTCGCCCGCGCCATTGAGCGCGCTCATGGAATTGGCAATGACTGATATCTTCATCGCCATCATTTTTGGCATCATCACTGGCTACTGCGCGCGTCCACGTGACAAGGATTACGTGGAGCAACAGCGCATTTATGACGAGCGTATCAAAGAGCTCGAGTCAAAAATACAATATTACAAAGAGCTGTGTAAATGGCATGTAGAGCAAAAGCAAAATGCCAAAGATACAAAGTAAAAAACAGCAAAGGGCAATGGATGAATATCTGTCAAAGAAATTCGCAGAGCTAGCAAGAGGACAAGAACTCATCCCCGTTGTGCTTGACCGCGCAACATGGGAGGGCGTTGTCTATTCAATCAACTTAGCATTAAAACTAAAACACAAGGAACAAAAACGTATGGCAACCAAGAAAGAAACCGTCAAGGTCCCCGCAATTAAAGAGAAGTCTGGCAAAGTAATTCCAGCGCCATCAATTGCCTACTCGCACGAAGAGATTGAAAAGAAGGCAGGCCGTAAAAAGAAAGAAGACAAGCGCGGCTTTTTGTTATCTTCAGGCAAGTTTGCAAACCGCAAAGAGGCCGCCAAGGTAGCTGAATCTGTTGGCGAGGTACCAAAGAAAGTAGGCAAGAAGCTGCACTCCCATGACCTGCGCGAAGCTAAAGGCGTCAAGAAAGCCAAGGAACCAAAATGACTAAAAAACGAACGGTAGAATTTGATGAAGGCTGGGCCGATGAACTTGGTTTGTCGGACGAAGAAGTTGAAGCACTTATGGAAGGCATTCGTCAGATAGTTGAGAACGAAGAAATTGTTGAGAAAACCCCAACGAGGCACTAATGAAGTACAACTACTACAAATTAGACACTGGATTCTTTCCGCAGGTAATCAAGCTGTGTTTTGATGACAAGGTATTCCAGCAGATCCTCAAGGACCACAAGATCGGGCTCAAAGCCAACGCGCTAGAGATCGGTATTGCAGAGACGCACATGGTCGGCGATGGCATGAACGCGATCATTGTCATGGTGTTTGATATGAGCTTGGTAGACGACAACGATCTGTCTGAACTAGTCGATACCATCGCGCACGAAGTAAGCCACGCTATCGATCACCTTGCTGAGCACATCGGCGAAGACGATGGTTTTGTTGGCGAGACGAGGGCCTATTTAACTGGGCACTTAGTCAATCAAGTCTTTAAAATTTGCATGCACGAAAAGGGCAAGAATGTTAGAAAAGCAAGTAGAAAAGTACCTCCAAAGGCGAGTAAAAGAGTCGAACGGATTGACATTCAAGTGGATCAGCACAGTCTCGGGAGTGCCAGACCGCATAGTGTTTTTAAACCAGAAGATCTTCTTGATCGAGCTCAAGACAAGCACGGGGTCATTATCACCACGCCAGATACTAGTGTTTGATCAAATTGGTGAGCAGGGCCATCCTGTTCACGTGCTGCGCAGTTATGAAGACATAGAGGACTTTATTCGTGAAGCGATGCAGAAAGTGTGATGAATTTAAACCTACCGATCAATTTAACAAAGACAAGTACACCCCCGATGGATTAAAACTATATTGCAAACCCTGCGACCGCGGCTACGTATCTAACTGGGGTAAAAATAATCCCGCCAAACGTAACGCAAAAGACGCACGTCAACGCGGCGCTAGATTAAAACGCAGGCCAAAGTGGATCAAAGACTTTTTTAAAGAAGAAGTAGATGAGTTTTACGTCATGGCCAAAGAGTTAGAAAAAATTTTTCCATGGAAGCAACACGTTGACCACATGATACCCATGCAGGGTAAACTTGTATCAGGTTTAGAGGTGCCGTGGAACTTACAAATATTGTCAGAAAAAGCAAACTTAGAAAAAGGCAATCGATATGTTGAAGAGGAGTATGCTTCACAATTACCAGAAGGATATTATTACCAAGGCGCAGTCTATACCCAATTTGGGATTATTCCTGCCGCCCGGTTTAGGCAAGACAGCAACAACCTTGACGATCATAGCGGAGCAATTTACTGGAAAGACGCTGATCATTGCACCGAAGCGCGTCGCCGAGACAGTCTGGGACTCGGAGGCGAACAAGTGGGAGCATCTCGCCGATTTAAAAATAAGCAAGATCCTCGGCAGCTCTGCCTCCCGTTTGAAGGCCTTGGAGACTGACGCGGATGTTTACATTGTAAACCTTGAAAACTTGACGTGGCTAACCGAAGCCTCAAATATGTTAGTGTTTGCTAACCTAATAGTTGACGAATCAAGCCGATTTAAGGACCCAAGCACCAAGCGTTTTAAGGCACTCAGGAAGCATTTAAAGGGCTTTCAGAGACGTTTAATCTTGACAGGCACACCTACCCCTCAGGGCATTGGAGATCTCTGGTCACAGGTGGGTATATTGGACCTTGGTGAACGGCTAGAAACGAGCCTGACTCGGTTTAGGGACAAGTACATGCAGCCAGATCAAATGAATCGCCACACCCGCGTGGTGTACAGCTGGAAACCTAAGCTCGGCGCTGACCTGCAGATCCAAGAAATTATCTCGGATATCTGCTACTCACTCAAGGCTGAAGATTACCTCGAGCTGCCACCACTAACCACACTGCATCATCCAATTGAAATTGATAAGAATGTAAAGGCTAAATATGATCAACTTAGAAAAGACATGGTCGCTGAGATCGGTAAAGGGAAAATCACAGCTCCGACAGCAGCGGCGCTGGCGGGCAAGTTACTCCAATTCACCAGCGGCGCAATTTATGCAGAAGATGGAGAAGCGCAGGAAGTACACCGCGCTAAACTGGAACGCCTTGAGTCGATCATGGAAGAGTTTTCCTCGCCAACACTGGTGTTCTACCACTTTAAACACAGCCTCCAGCGGTTACGTCTTCAGTTCCCAGAAGCTGTGGTGCTGGACGATGACAACATTGCAGCGTGGCGTCGCGGCGAGATTCGTATGCTCCTTGCCCATCCCCAATCTGGGGGAATCGGCCTCAATCTACAGTGCAACGTTGGTGACACTGCACAAACGGTGTGGTTCGACCTCCCGTGGTCTTCGGAAAACTACATCCAAGCCAACGCGCGTATTTACCGCCAAGGGCAAGAAAAGCCAGTTATTATACACCATCTAGTAATGTCTAATAGCATCGACGAGCACGTCGTCAAAGTTTTAGAGGGCAAAATAAATATTCAAGATGCCCTGCTAAATGCCCTAAATTTTGCATTAGTATAGCCATGAGAACAAAAACCAAACACAAACTCAACGCTGTTGCGCCGCGCTTATCTGATGAGGATCCAGATCCAATTGAGCAAGACGACGCGGAGGGCATGTCAAATCAAATCATCGAGGGCTGGCTGCCGTGGGATCCCGAAGACATGGAAGACATCAGACACTTGATTGAAACACGCATGCCAGTCAAACAACGTTTTGTGTTAACAAGTTTTTTAGATGGTTTGTCTTATACAGAAATTGGTGTGTCAGAAAAACACTGGCGCTACCATTTTGCAAAAGGTGTAGAGTTTATTAAAAAGGAACTAAAACTGTGAGTCATTTTGTTATTGAAAGAAACTACAAAGGCTACCCAGTTATTGAAACATTGACAGGCGTTGAAGATATCGACACTAGCCAATACCCCGACATAACAACATTATGGGTTTGTGAAACAATTGAAGAAGTAAATGCTGTAGAAAGCGAATTAAGGAGAAAGCATGCACGACGCAGTGAACAAACCTAAACACTACACCAGCCATCCATCAGGCATCGATTGTATTCAGATTACTGAGCACATGGGTTTTAATCTTGGCAACGCGATCAAATATATTTGGCGCGCTGATTTAAAAGATGATGCCTTGGAAGACTTACGCAAGGCAGAGTGGTACATTCGTAGAGAAATTGAAAAGCGATCACCATCTATAGCAAACAAAATTAAAGAGGAGTGCGGCAGATGAAAAAATACACAGCGTGGGACATGGAAGATGCCATCTATAAAGTATGGCAAACATCTGATGATCTTGAATCATTTTATAAATATCATGGTGACGCAGAAAAACCAATGACTGAAGATGAAGTAGGCAACACTTTACTTGGCATCAAGATGCTACATGAAATGCGTTGCTGGCAGTTGATGGATATGCACGCTAGAGTGTTTGAATTAAATCAGTATTGCACAGACCCAGTAAAGCTCGCAGAAAGAGAAAGAGTGCTTGGGCCAATCAAAAAGAAAGGTAAAAAGAATGAATGATAAAACTGATGTATTAGATGACATGAGCATTAAAATCGAATTAACTGTTCGAGGCTTTAATGTGTTGATGGCCATCTTAGATTTACCACAACAGGCGCCAACTACAATGAAGGCAGAGATGATGAACATCTTGCATGCTCAAGTTAGCCCACAGATCGAGCAAGCCAAAAAAGGTTTAGAGGCAGCGTTAAAGGCAAGCGAGGAAGCAAGTAATGGATAATTTTATTCGCCAGTTTTTAAAGCATCGTAAATTCAGTACCAAGATTGCTGACAACATTGATGAAAAAACCAAGAAGACAACCGCAGAGCAGGAGATGGAGCACCGCCTGTTAGCTGAGGCAATGACCAAGGGTATTGTCAACGAGATGATGCCCATGTTTAGAAAGATGATGGAAAACGAGCAGAAGGCTCGGGAAGCTGGACCACCCTCAAAACCCAAAAGAACCATCATCCTGCCAGACTAGGGCGGATTGAGTCCTTTATTTGCATTAGTAGATATAGGACTCGTCGGGAGACGCTCCTGCGGGCGTAAAGAAGCCCTGCATTTGCCCAGAGACGTTTGGGATGACGGCTGGGAAAGACCAGCACCTACACACTATACACACAGGAGAAATACATGAACGCATACGAATTACGCTTTTCCGTTTTCAACGCAGCTAAAGATTTCTTAGAGACCCAATACAATGCCAACATGGCAGCTTGGGAATTACTTAACAAGACCTCTAAAGAAATCACAGAGCTAGCACCAAAATTCCCCACAATGGATGAAGTCATTGACAAAGCCATTGAAATCAACAAGTTTGTAAGCGATGCCCAACGCGAAGAAGTTTTAAAGCTCAAGCGTTCTGGCGTTAGCGTTATATTTTAAAGGTACACCATGGCCACCAAACCCGGACTCTATGCAAATATTCAAAAAAAGAGGGAACGTATAGCACGTGGCTCTGGCGAACATATGCGTAAGCCCGGCACAGCTGGTGCGCCAACCAAACAAGCATTTATTGATTCTGCCAAGACAGCCAAGAAGGCTACAGGCGGGTCAGTAAAACACGACAAGCCAATCGCTAAAACAACTAAGGGTGAAGGTCGTCATTATTTGAGCACCAAAGAAGGTGCTGGCATGACAGCAGCTGGCCGCAAAGCCTACAATGCCAAAAACGGCAGTCATCTAAAAGCTCCTCAACCAGAGGGCGGTTCTCGTAAAAAATCATTCTGCGCTCGCATGTCTGGCGTGCCCGGTCCGATGAAGGACGAGAATGGTAAACCAACACGCAAAGCAGCAGCACTAAAAAGGTGGAAATGTGGTAGCTAAGAAGTCACCCCCAAACAAAAAAACATTTACCAAGGAAATGGCTGAGACCGTTTTAGAACTAGGTAAACAGGGCGCATCTCAAAAAGCCATGTACGCCGCAATTGGCATCAGCAAAGACGTTGCTGCACGCCTTAAAAAAGACGATGAGTTTTTTGCCGAGACCATGTCTATGGCAACAACCTACGGCCAAGCATACTGGGAAAACATGATGTTAGCGAACATTGACAATCGCGCATTTAATTCCCGCGTTGCAGAAATTGCGTTACGGGGACAATATCCCGAAGACTACAAAGACCGTATGGATGTTAAACAAAATATTAAACAAGAAATTGCGGTGGATTTTAATAAAGAAATCGCCGATTTAATTTCCGCCCTTAAGTCTTAATTATTTATTTTTAGGTTTTTTACAAAAAGGCGGCTCAAAAGGCTGCCTTTTTTGCATTAGTAAAGATACCCCACGAAAAATTGTAAAAAGGAAAAAATTTTGACTGCTCACGCCTTGTTATCCGCATCAGGATCAAAACGATGGATGATGTGCACCCCATCTGCCCGACTCGAGGCAACCCTACCAGAACAAAAGAAACCTAAAGGCGCATTTGATTTTTCCGCCGAGGGAACTTTGGCCCACAGCCTGAGCGAAATTAGATTACGATTGCAATTTAATCAAATAGGCCATGACGAATATGAGCGCGAATATGAGATCATCAAAACCCACCCAATCTACCAAAGTTATACATCCAATGAGCAGGCCGATTTCGAGGCTAACGTCGATAATTACGTTTTGTATGTTCGTTCTCAAATTGGTGAAGGTGATGTTCCGCTCTTTGAACAGCGTGTGGATTTTAGTGACTGGGTTCCTGACGGCTTTGGTACTGCAGACGTCGTCATCCTTTCGAAACACTCAATTAGAGTTGTGGATCTTAAGTTCGGAAAAGGCATCCCCATCCACGCCCAAGACAACCCCCAGCTCCGCCTCTACGCGCTCGGCGCGTGGTCTAAGTTCAAAGAAGAATGGCCGGACATACGTGAAGTCAGTTACACGATCCACCAGCCCCGACTTGACAGTATCAGTACCGACGGGACAAGCCTCAGTAAGTTACTCGAATGGGCCAACTACTACGTCAAAGCCAAAGCCAAAAAAGCGTGGGCAGGCAGCGGTGAGTTCCTCCCCGGCGAATGGTGCCAGTTCTGCAAAGCCAAAGCGCAGTGCAGAGCGCGAGCCGACTTCAACTCGGAGCTCGCAAGAATGGAGTTTAGGACACCAGCGCTCCTCGACGAAGAAGAAGTCGCCCAAGTCTTAAGTAAAGCGCAGAGCCTGCGTACATGGGCTGCTGATGTAGAAGATTACGCACTGAACAAGGCGATTCAAGAAAACATTATTCCGCCCGGCTATAAACTCGGCACATCAATAACGCACCGCACCATCACAGACAAAGCGTTAGCTGCTACGGTGCTGCTTGAGCATGGATTTAAAGAGCAAGATATCTTGGAGCCAAGCAAGCTCAAGCCAATTACCGCGCTTGAAAAGCTCGGTCCCAAGAATCACATTAGCAACATATTAAGCAGCTTGATACAGCGCCCAGAAGGATCACCAAAACTAGTGCGTGTCAAAGAAACCGCAAAGGATGATTTCGCATGAACGCATGGTTAATTGGTTTTATTGGTTGTGTGTACACATTTGTGGCAATTCAATTTTTTATAAAGGGCCAGATTGGCATGGGCATCTCGTTCTTAGGGTATGCCCTAGGTAACGTAGGCCTCGTTATGGTGACATTACAATTATAAGAAGGACACCAATGTTGGTTAAATACAGTGATTCAGAGTTTGAAGTACCCGACATTTTAGTTAATAAATTCTACAAAGATTTTGATGGTTTAGTAGGTGGCAAAGAGCGCGAAGGCGTGCACCAGCTTAGATTGCACATTGAAGAAATTACTGATATGATCTTCGAAGAGCCTGAATTATTGGAAGACAAGGGCATTCATGCAGACTTTATGAATGCACTAGCGATGCGGCAGGCTTTAGCGGCGCATGGTATACTGTACGACGCGTAGTAAGGGAAACGATTGGGGCCCTATAAATCCCATCACTAAAAATGTAAAAAGGTAAAAATCATTATGGCAGTTAAATCAGTAAAGACCAAGTTTGTAACTGGCAAAGTTCGTTTCTCATTCGTTCACGTATTTGAACCAGCTGAGACATTGAACGGTTCTTTGAAGTATTCTGTATCAATCCTAATCCCTAAGTCTGATAAAGACACAATCACCCGTTTTAACAAAGCATTCGAAGAGACTAAGCAAGCTAACGCTACTTACTTTGGTGGCAGCGTGCCTAAGAATCTTAAAGGTGGATTGCGTGATGGCGACGCGGAGAAAGATGATCCAGTATACGCTGGCCATTATTTTATTAACGCTAACGCTGGTGAGAAGCCCGGTATCGTTGACGCTGATCTAAATCCAATCATGGACAAGGAAGAGTTTTACAGCGGCTGCTTTGGTCGTGCGTCAATCACCTTGTACCCATACGATGCAAGCGGTTCCAAGGGTATCGCAGCAGGATTAAACAACGTCCAGAAATTAGAAGACGGTGAGAAGTTAGGCGGAGCAACATCCGCAGCAGCAGATTTCGCAATTTAAGTAGTTTAGTAGTACAGGGGAGTGTCCGTAGAAACTGCGGCCTCCCTTTTTTATCAACCCATAACTAGAGAAAAACAATAAATGGATCAGTATCAAGAGTACATTGCCGCCAGTAGATATGCCCGATTTGTAGATGAGAAAAAACGTAGAGAAACATGGGCAGAAACAGTTAACCGTTTTGTGGATTATATTTTTACCCGTACCCCAGCGATTGCCCAAGACGAAGAATTAAAACATGAATTATTTGATGCTATCCATAACCTAGAATTGATGCCGTCCATGCGTGCCATGATGACGGCAGGAAAGAGTGCTGATCGTGACAATACTTGCGTCTATAACTGCAGCTATATGCCAGTGGATGACCCCAAGAGCTTTGACGAAGCGATGTTCATTTTGCTTTGCGGAACTGGTGTTGGATTCTCAGTTGAATCCAAGTACATTAACCACCTGCCAGAAGTGCCAGAAAACTTGTTTGATTCCGAGCACACAATCGCAGTACATGACTCCAAAGAAGGATGGGCAAAGTCTTTGCGACTCCTACTCGCCCACCTCTGGGCAGGAGAAATTCCAAAGTGGGACGTTAGCAACGTTAGACCTGCGGGAGCAAGACTCAAAACATTTGGTGGAAGAGCTTCAGGGCCGCAACCACTAATCGATTTGTTTGAGTTTGTTGTAGCCATATTTAAAAGCGCAAAAGGTCGTCGTTTGCATTCTTTAGAATGCCATGATCTAATGTGCAAAATCGGTGAAGTTGTTGTAGTGGGTGGCGTGCGTCGCTCTGCAATGATCTCGTTATCTGATTTGGATGATGAAAGGATTCGACATGCCAAAGCGGGACCATGGTGGGAAACGGCGCCGCATCGCGCGCTTGCGAACAATTCAGCGGTTTACAATGAAACCCCAACAGTGGGAAAATTTATGGAAGAATGGCTTAGTTTGTATAATAGTCATTCCGGTGAGCGTGGCATTTTTAATCGCGAAGCTGCTAAGAAAACTGTTGCCAAGTATGGTCATCGCGATCCTAATTTTGAGTTTGGTACGAATCCTTGCTCCGAAATTATTCTGCGCCCCTATCAGTTTTGTAATCTAACAGAGGCAGTAGTAAGACATGACGACACACTCGAGACTTTATTGCGCAAAGTGCGCCTCGCCACTATCCTTGGTACCATCCAGTCTACCTTCACAAAGTTCCCCTATCTGCGGAAGGTGTGGCAGAGAAATACTGAAGAGGAACGGCTTTTGGGTGTCTCCCTCACTGGAATCTATGATAATCCCCTTCTCACAAAACAAGGAGACAAATTAAATGCTATCCTCAGCGAGCTACGAGAAATGGCTAGAGCAACAAATACAGAGTGGGCTGCTAAACTTGGAGTTCCTACAAGCGCAGCTATCACTTGCGTTAAGCCTTCCGGAACAGTATCACAGCTCGTTGACTCGGCTTCTGGAATCCATCCAAGACACAGTAAATACTATGTCAGACGAGTTAGAGGCGATAAGAAAGACCCTCTAACACAATTTTTAATTGAACAAGGAGTGCCCTATGAACCATGTGTTTACAAACCTGATCAAACGATTGTTTTCTCCTTTCCTCAAAAAGCTCCTGCCGGTATTACCCGTGCCGACGTCACGCCGCAGAGCCACCTTGCGCTCTGGCTCACATACCAAAGATACTGGTGCGAGCACAAGCCCAGCGTCACCATTTCAGTCGAAGAAAAAGACTGGCCAAGCGTCGGAGCGTGGACGTGGGAAAACTTCGACGAAATCTCTGGTGTTTCCTATCTTCCCTATGACGGAGGAACGTATCGCCAAGCCCCGTACGAAGAGTGCACCAAAGAAGAGTATGAAGAGCTCAAAGCCAAGCAGCCCAAAATCGACTGGGAAGCGTTCATCGAAAACACAGACAACGTCGAAGGCGCGCAGCAACTAGCTTGTACAGCGGGCGCTTGTGAGATCTGACTTATGGGCATGCCCTCCACTCAATCTTCTGAATTGGAATTTTGCGTGGATGTGGCGAGCCCCTGCACAGGAATCTGCACCCTCGACTTCATGGATGTCTGTCGTGGGTGTCAAAGAACCAAAGACGAGATTGCAAAATGGATAGGACTATCTCCTAGCGAGAAGCAACAGATAGTTGATAGACTTTTTAAATAATTGGTGGTAGTATTTGGGGTGGCTTCGGTCACCCCTTTTTTAATTGCAGATGCGTCTGCTTGCCTTAGGAGCACTTATGATTTACTCAATCGACTTTGAGACCCGCAGTAAAGCCAACCTACCCGATGTAGGCTTAGACATCTACGCCAACGACCCCACAACAGAAGTGTTGTGTATTGCGTTCGGCACCCAACCTGACAATGTAGTTGTTGAAGATGTACAGAAAAAACAACTACACACATCCTACCCAGCATCATACGATCTAATGGAGCACGTCCGCAACGGTGGCAAAATCCAAGCATGGAACGCCATGTTCGAGTACGCCATTTGGAACTGCGTCTGTGTGCCTAAGTACGGCTGGCCACCACTAAAGCTCGAGCAGTGCATTGACTCCATGGCCATAGCCGCGGCCAATAACGTACCGCAGTCTCTTGATGAGGCTGGCACCTTTATGAATGCCGCCCATAAAAAAGACGCCATCGGCGCCCGTTTAATTCAGAAGTTATGTAAACCCAATAGGAAGGGAGAATTTGAAAATGACCCAGAACTACTCAAACAGCTATTTGACTACTGTGCCCAAGACGTTAGAACAGAGATGGCGATTGTCAAACTACTACGTCCCCTCACTGCTGACGAACAGCGTGTCTGGGAGCTTACGCAACGGATTAACTTGCGTGGTGTCCCAGTGGATCCAAATGAGCTCCAAAACGCTGTAAAAGCCGTTCAGAGCGCTCAAAAAGCAATCGATGAGGAGACCCTTCAACTGACAGGTTGCAAGCCCTCAGAGCGCGCTAAATTGCTTCTGTGGCTAAACACCCGAGGAGCCGAGCTCCCCGACCTGACCGAGAAGACCGTTTCAGCTAAGTTAGTGTCCACTGACTTATTTGATGATGTGAGACGTGCGTTAGAATTACGCCAAGAAGGAAGCCAAACTAGCGTGGCTAAGTACGCTAAGATGTTGGAGATACAACGTGAAGGAAAGATTAGGAATACACTGGTATATCATGGCGCTAGTACTGGCCGCTGGGCGAGCCGTGGTGGTCTCAATTTACAGAATATTGCGCGTCCCACACTTGAAGATGCAGAGATTGAACGAGCAATACCAAGTGTCTTTAATCAAGGAGTGGGTACGATGCAAGAGCTCAGCTCGCTCGTCCGCTCCGCCATACGAGCTCCAAGTGGCAAAACCTTCGTTGACGTGGATTTTAGCTCAATTGAAAACCGAGTTGGCGTCTATCTGGCAGGCCAAACGGACAAAGTAGAACTATTCAGAAAGGGATTAGATGAGTATAAAGTCTTTGCGTCGCAGTCTTTATATAACGTACCTTATGATGAGGTTACGAAAGACCAACGGCAGGTTTCCAAGTCGGCAGTTCTTGGAGCAATGTTCGGACAAGGGGCTAAGGGACTTGTCAAATACGCTGAAGGAATGGGAGTAAACCTGACAGAAAATCAGGCTAAGAATGCTGTAGACAATTACCGTATGTCGTATGCCAAGGTAAAAGATCTATGGGCTGCTTGCGAGAAAGCCGCGATTGATGCGGTTAAGAACCCCGGCAATCCTTTTGCGGCAGGTAGCAAGATTGTGATGAAGTGTGATGGCAAGGCGCTATGGATGCGCTTACCATCAGGCAGACTTATCTGCTGGCAAAGGCCAGAGCTCGACCTGCTCACCACTCCGTGGGGTAGTAAGAAAATGGGTGTTGTCGTCCACAGTCAAAACACTTACACTCGGCAGTGGGGTCGAAACGCTTTGATTGGTAGTAGTATTTTTCAGTCCGCGGTACAGGGTACCGCTAGAGATTGTCTTGCCGTGGCTATGATTAACCTTGAGAAAGCCGGTTACTCGGTGATCAATAGTATCCATGATGAGGTGCTACTCCTAGTTGAAGAACAAAGCGCGGAGTCCGCATTGGCTGATGTAATCCGTATTATGACTACACCACCAACATGGGCTCCCGACTTTCCTCTTGCTGCGGAGGGTTGGCACGGCAAGCGTTACCGTAAGTAACTACTTCTTTTTCTTTTTAATCTTGCCGCCACGCTTTTTGGTAATGTCGGGATTTGTAATATCGTAAGTCCCCTCATTGCCAATAGCGGATTTTATTTTCTTTGGATCAAATGGAATTATTTCTTGTTTACCACCAATATTAGCAATTATACCATCGTGACCTAAATCAATTAATTCTTGTTTACGATTTAACACATCTTGTATCGCTGCTGCAGTATGTTTTTCATACGCTTCAGCAGCTTTTCTTTGTGCGTCCATATCCCCAACTCTTACTACTGAATTAGGATCATAACCGGGTTCCGCCATTCTACGATTCCAAGCACCCATAGCATATTTATCCATTTCTTTGTATGGCATAATATATGGGTTTTGTAATTGCGCGTAAACTGGCATTACATTGCCACCTTTTGTGCCCCATTGCTGAGCATAACGACTTGCTTCTTCTGGGCTATCTGATAAAAATGGTCCAAAATGTGATGTCACATTACCAGTTTTTTTAGTTGCAGTTGTTGGATCAAATGCAGAAAAATCGTCGGTTGTGCCGTGGTACAAACGGTTTTTAATAGCACTTGATTCTAAAAACTTAGCCTTGTTAGCCTCCCGCTCAGCGAGAGGCAATACCTTTTTTGCTAAAGCCAATCCACCTTTTAATACTTCCCCACCAGCGGCATATTTAAAGTCTTCTTTGTTACCGTAGACTGGCTTCTTAGCCAATACCAATGGACCAATTTGCAGCGCTTCTTCAGCGTGTGTAATTGGCTCCATTGTCTCACGGTCATAGAAGTATCCGTGACGCTCTGGATCCATGCCGACTTGGCGCCAGTCAGGATGGCTTAAATATTCTTGTGCGCTTGTTACGGCTTGCTCTTGATCTACAGGGTTCCAGTTTCCAGTTATTTTTGCTCTAGGAGATTTGTTTGCTCCTGCGGCAATTCCTAACATCTCGTCTTGAGGCATACCAAACATTGCATTTTTAACAGAAGATACATTAGAGTAGCTAGTGTTTGGTATTAATCCTTTTTCACCTTCATTGTGAATTGAATTAACCCAAACACCCTTGTTTGTATACGCCGGAATATCTAAACGCAAACCAACAGGGTGTCCTTCCGGAATTGTATGTTGCCACAAATCAACGCCGTTCTTAACAATTTTTTTACCAACAGCGTCACGGGCTTCATCAACACCGGCAGGAGCCGGAACAAATGAATATGGTGTTACAGGCTTATGCAAGTTAACCAATGCTTCATGTTCCTCACGTGAACCATTACCTTCTAATATGCGTTTAGCAGATTCTTGCAATTCAGGAATACGTTTTGTAACGTCTTTGTATCCCATCTCTAAACGGTTAACCAACGGCTCAGCCATCTTTAATGCAGCTTTTGCTACAGCAAGGCCACCGGTTTCAAAATGTTGCACTGAACCGCCAGCGGCTTTACCAAAATCTTCTTTTGCCGATTTAACCATCTCCTCAATCGGAGCAATTTTATCTACTAACTCTTGAGTTACAGGCTGGTTAAAATCACCCATTTTAAATGTGCCCCAAGCATGTGGTGCTTGTGCAGGGTTTTGGGCAATCTTTTTAGCTACGTCTGGGAAGTAATATTCCCATGGCAGCTGAGCAATCATCTGGCCTTTAAACTTACCGGGGATCTGAGTATCGTATGTTGGATGCTCAAGCTCAGGTTTTAATTCTGCAAAAGGGCTAAGCTCGCCAACAGAATATCCAGTGGTGCCAGTCTTAACGTTTCTAAGCGCTGGCTCGGTGATTGCATGAATAGTAGCTTCGCCACTTGGTAAACCATATTTGTTAGCAACCGTGGATTTATTTAAACGTTCAGCAACGTGTTTACGCAAATCAGAATTAGTAGCAAATTGATCCATTACTTCAGGATGACCCATGCCCAAAAACTCGGGGTATTTGTCACGAATCATGCTATCAAATGCGCGCAGTTTGGCTTTGTTTGGGCTCAGTGCGTCCAATTGGTTTAGCAAGGCTTCTGTATGATGTAGCGCATAATTAGAGGCATCAGGCGCCATTGCAGCGTACATACCAAATACAGGATTACCTTTAGCAGCTTCTGCAGCTCTTGCAGCTTTATTTTGTAAAGTGGATGCTGCGCCATATTGTGAAGCCCAGAATGCGTCTTCACCTAAATCAGATTTACGCTGACCATAACGTGGGCCGCCATGCAATTCAACCGGCGCGCTTAATGGTACACCATTTACAGACATCAATGAATGCCCTGCGAGCGTTCTATCGCCCGGTACACCAACCAAAACACCGCCTTGTAAATCTTGAATACTTAATTTGCTTGGGTCTGAAAAAGTGTGAGTTGGTATGACATCATGTGCATATTCAGCTTCACGCTTTAACTGAGCGCCTGATTTTATAATTGGCTCGAAAGCCTCAGCGAACTTTTTTATTACACCACCTCCGGGGGCGTAACGAGGCAATCGAGAACCTTTTAAAACATTAGTATCGCCTTCTTGATACATTTCTTTTGGCTGGGTAAGTACGTCATTGCTTCCCAATTCACTGGGTGACAAACCCATGTAAAGCGCCATTAGTGGTGGTGGTAGAAAGTTACTAGCTACATCTGCTGCAGTAGCCATACCTTCACCAACATTACCTTTTTTAAAATGTTGTGCTGCTTCCGCAATTTCTGGAATGCTTAAAGCGCCCATCATTAATGGAGCAGCTAATTTAGCAGCACCGCCACCAGCAAAAGATTGAACTAACCCGCCTTCCGCTTTACCATCAAAATAATTATATGCTGATTCAGCAGCACCTCTAACAGCTGGTATTGCGCCCAAGCCGGTTGCAATTGCGCGAACGGGAATGGGGCCAACTTTTTTAGGTAAAAAAGGAGCAGCTGCTGCAGCTGTGCCAGCGGCTAAATCTGCTGCGCTACCTACAGTAAAATCATCATGTAATCCACGACCAACATCGTAACCAGCAACGCCCAAATGCAATGGTAACTCACCGTGTTTTTTAAAATAATATTTAGGACCTTTTTTGTAACCCGACAAATCAATACCGGGTTGACCAGAAATTTTTGCAATAGCTTGTTGTGCTTGGCTTTGAGTTTCAACTGGCATGCCAGTTAATTTAGATAATTCTTTTGCTGGTAAATTAAAATCAGAACCAATTTGACTGTTGATATAATTTTGAATGCCGGGGTGAGTGGCAAATTTTTTGTCTAAAAAGTCATAAGCCATTTTGGCTTTTTGGGCAGCAACAGTCGAACTAGCAGCAGGCGCAGCAAAAGCTAATCCAGCTTGATTAGTTGTAAATGCACTTTCGGGTTTAACATATTTATTTTCTGTTTCAGATTCCGCGGGAACTTCTTGACCTGACAAGTCTCCTTCAACGGGAGGTTTTGCCAACTCTACTGCAACAGGAGCATGAGTAGTTAAATCATCTGGAACTTCAGTTCCAATGGTATCGCTCATTCTATGTACTCGCCTTTTCCATTAGGTTTAATAACATACAATCTGCCGTTTTTATCTTTGTGGACGTAGTTTGCTTCTGGAATATCTGCAAATTCATGTCCAACATCTCTGCGTGCTTTTGATTTCGCTTCTTCAAACGCTTTTGAATTTTCAAAAGTAGTCACCGATTCACCGGGATGTGTTTGTTTCCACTCATTGTAGGCTTGCGCACGATAGAAAACCGTTCTAGCGGCTTCCATTTGTTTAGCTAAATTGAGCATGTGGGAAGAATAAGTTTGATCTGGACCAACACCTTTAGCAATACCACCGAGCGAAATATCTGCGTTGGTTAAACGGCCACCAGCGCCTTTAATCAAATTACGTGCCCAGTTAGCTTGTGCTTCTGCCGCACCTTGTTTCGCATTTTTGTAATCAGTTTGTTCTTGGTCATTCAAAACAAATCTAGACAAAGTGTCGTTTTTAGTAACTGTGGCGCCCTTATCGTTTGGATCAACTTTTTCAGAAATAAATGCTGATGCAATCGGACCAACAATTCCTTGACCAGACAAGTTAAATATCTTGCTTTTGCCTTTGGTATTAGTTTTTAAACGATTTAATTCATCGTATGATTCTTGACTTGCTTTTAAGTCAGCCTCATATTCGTTGCGTCTAGCTTCTTCTGCCTTAGCCTTTTCAGTTGCTTGGGTTCCAAGACCTTTAGAAATTTCATTTACTTGAGTTTGCCATGCTGCCACATCTGCTTTGTATTGTTCTAAATTAGAACCGTATTTAGTTGGATCTGGTTTTGGCGGGAATATTGCGGCAGGAACCGTAGCAGGTGCTGTGGTAGTCGCAGGTGCTTGAGCAGCAGGTGCAGCGGCGGTAGTTGTAGCGGCAGCTGAAGTAGTAGGCGCAGCGGCAGTAGTTGTAGCAGCTGGCTGACTAACAATTTGCTCATTAGGGGCCAAACTCTTTTGTACAGCAACTTGAGGTGCAGTTGAAGCAACAGGCGTTTGGTATGCACCACGTTCAAATTGCGCAATTGCTTGAGCAACTTTAGCTTTAGCTTCTGGAGTATTAGGAATTGGCTCATTTGGTAAAATACCCAAAGCGTTAGCAATAAATTTACCATAATTAGTTGTTGACGCAGCAGAGTTGCCAGCAGCTTTAGCGGGCGACCAAGTTTCAGCCAAGGTGGCTGGGGTAATGGGTGTATCACCAAAACGCGCTTTGTACGCTGGACTGTTGCCACTAATTTTTAAATTCAAATCAGCTTCTAAAGCAGCTTGACCTTCTTCTGGCGTAGCAAATTTACGGAACTCACCAGTTTTAGGATCAATCAAATTACCGGGGTTATTATTACGTACGCTCAGTGGAGCATTAGTTTTAGCAGCAGGTGCGGCAGCAGTTGTACCAGCTGTTTGTGCACCACCAGTTGCAGGAGCTGTTGTGCCACCAGTTGGTAAATTACCAAACTGCTGAATAGTTGCCTGCTCAATTCGTTTTTGAACTTCGGCAGGTAGTGAGCGCAGTTGACGAGGAGTTAGTCTTGTTGGACCAACACCGGGGATCATATAATCTTGTGGTGTATCTAAAGCGGGATTGAGGTTGGCTTTAGTTTCCTCTAATGCAGCTTCAGTTCGGTATTTTTGAATGATTGCTGTTTTACCAGCAAGCGTTGGTTCTAAAGCAACAGCGTCAAGAATTTGTTTTGGCAAACCACCTTGTCCACCAGCACCGCCAGCTGCAGGACCTGCGCCACCAGCGCTAGGTGTTGAGCCCATACCAAGTTGCTGTTTAAGCATTTCACGTTGGAGTTCTTGTTGGGCCAAAGCAGCTTGATAAGCAGTCATTTCCTGCTTCATTTTAAAAGTGCTTTCTTGCTCTGCTCGTTTTTCTACATCTCGAGTATTCATTGCACGCGTTGCTTCGCCTTCAAGATTAGGTACAGCTGCAGCTCTAGCGTCTTTTAAACCGCTCATTAGTTGACTGAGCGGGCTTTCACGCTGCTCAATCATCTGCTGCATGCTTTTTAACAGATCTTGAGTCTGTGTTGGATCAAGCTCCAAGTTTGCTTTTGGAGA
>Ga0207955_1000142_pt1 | contig 23672 bp, 36 predicted proteins | sample CryBogCBE29Jun09_FD_184563 | JGI IMG/M metagenome (GOLD analysis project Ga0207955, IMG submission 184563) | Freshwater microbial communities from Crystal Bog, Wisconsin, USA - CBE29Jun09 (SPAdes) (version 2) | ecosystem: Environmental > Aquatic > Freshwater > Lake | place: Crystal Bog... | reverse complement strand
ATGTCTTTATACTCATTATATTCTTTAATATGTTTCATCTTCTAAAATATCTTTTATTAAATCTATAACCGATGATAATTGGTCACACTTAAACCATACTCCTAATTCATTTCCTTTCCATCCGGATCGACGACTCTTAACTCTTACCTCATACCACTCATCATGATACTTATACATGATATAATTATCTGGGTGAGACTGATTTTTAGTGTATATATCCAAACGAATATAATCAGCTAAAGAATCTTCACCAAAACGATATGAATCATGAACTTCAATAGTATATGATAGATAATTCTTACAAACTGATCCTAATGTATCAAGTGAGCGGTTTAAATAATCTATTTCTGATTTAATAAAGTGCTGACGAAGATCTTCTGTTAATTCTTTATCATATGTATCTTCACTTACTTCTTGGTAATTTAATTCTTCAAACAGCTTCAGGTATTTCATAACATATATATTAATTTCATAACATATATATTAATTTCATAACATATATATTGTTGTTAGCACTAATTTTATCAATCTTTTCAATTTGTAAAACTATCTGATATAGTAGATCGTAGTTGTATCATATATGTGATTATATAAGTATGTAGTCACATATAAATTATTGTTGCATATATAATAATAATCCGGCGAATAATATGTTGCGTCTACTGAATCTCCACTAACACAATCAAAGTCACTAACCCATGCCGTATTATTAATATCATCTGATGTTACAACTATACAAGCAACACAATTACCCAATGTATTTATAGTTACTACCAAACTTTACCTCATATTATTATAGTAATAACATTAGGATGTACTATAGTTCCATATCCGGTCCAACAAAACATATAGTAGCATTTGTTCCAGAATTTACATTGATACAATCATCTCCTGATGTAGAGTATCCAGCCCAGTAACTTAGGGATATAGGTGATATAAACCAACATGTATCACAGTATGATTGTTATGGTTATTATCAATTTCTTTGATTGTTCCACTACTAAGAAACACTTGGTGAGTTTGTGTTAATAGTGACATATGGAACATATGCTGATTGACTCAAAGAAAATGAAAGATAAAACTGAGTTGGATTTATCATATCGGCAATAGTAACGTTATATAATTTCTTTTTTTGTATTCTAAAAAGTCATGTTTTACATCAGGTAGTTTAAGTGTGTTTTAGTGTTTTCGGAAACACTTGATACTATTAGGTTTTTTGAAATCGGCATAACTCAAAAAATTTTCAAAATTTCCACGATTTTATATAATAATTTATTATATTTGTGTTTATTACCTATATTAGTCTGAATCTTTGGTAATATTGATAGATTATTATAGTAAAGTATGATAGATAAGTATGTAGAATATTTAAGGATATTGGGTTATCATTATTTAATTAATAATGGTGCATGTTACTATATGAGTAATTATAATAAAATTGTTATATTAAAATATACTGATAGTGAATTGTTTTTTTATTTTTATTATGATGTGAATACTAATTATAAGATGAATATAGAGGAGTTTAATAATAAGTATTTATCTATTATTCGTGATTATAAGTTGTCTTGTTTATAATTTATTATGAATAGGATAATGAATGGATATTTTATTTAATCATGATATTGGTTCTGGGTTAAAGGATTGATGTGAAAATTGAAGTTTGAGTTTGATATAATTTAAGCTGATTATAAGTTAGAGATTATAGACTTGTAATCATGTTTATTTTATTTGCTAATTGCGAATCTTTTTCTGTGATGTTTCCTGTATCATGTGTGTTTAACCAAATATCTACGATATTATAAGTATTTTTCCAAGTAGGATGGTGTTGTAACATTTCAGCTTCTTTAGCAACTTTGGTCATGAATTGAAATGCTGATTTGAAGTCATTAAACTTAAACTTTTTATATAGATGATTATTAATTTTTATCCAACCATCTGGTGTATTAAAATTTTCATATTGTTTTAGGTAATTCATGTAGTATATATTATATTTTATCGTGAGTTATTTTTATTTTGTTTTTTAGCCATTGCTATGGTTAATATAATGGTTTTATATGCATCATGATGTTAGCTATCGTCGTAATAAAATTATAGATGATTTGATTTAATTGTATATATTTTAATATATACAGTGTGAAGATTAAATTATTTGAGGAGTATAATGATCCAACTTATTGGCAGATTACCAAGGATGAGTATGATTCTGTAACAGATGTTTCTTTTCAAGAGGCTCAGGAGTGTTTTGTGGATTTTACTTATGTAGAGTTAAAGGCGATGAATCAATTTTTTGATTTTAAAGAGAGGATTTATAGTTCTGCTTTAGATCAAAATTTAGGAACGATTAGTAAGACGAGTTATTATTCATTTTATTCAGAGGATTTAATTATTAATGTGCATAAGTTAGTAGATGAATGGTATTATGTTAAATATTACTCGAAAAAAAATTATGATAAAATTTACTATAAATGTGATCAGTTTGATGGGTTAGAAGATTGTTTAAAAATGATTAAAGAAAATGAAGATTAAATTATTTGAAGATTTTAGTGAAGAGACATATTGGGAGATTTCCAAGTATGAGTATGAGTAATGGTGTGAAAATACACTTACTGTTGATTGGTATAAAAGTAATATAGATTCAATTACTGAGTATGAATTATCTAAAGTAAATGAGTATTTTGATTTTGAATTACAAGAGGAAAAGATTACTCTAGCTAAAGATTATCGTGATGAGTATCTAACCTTAAAAGACCCTATCGTTCATAATATATTGATATATAAACCTATATTAAATAAAGATGGTGAATCTGAATATATCCAAGAAATAAGAGTAGATAAAGTTATAGATGAGTGGTATTATCTTCAATTAACTATATCTGATTATCATTATTATAAATGTGATCAGTTAGATGGGTTAGAAGATTGTTTAAAAATGATTAAAGATAAACATTTTATTTGATAAGACATTTAAACTTTTTGACTTTATATACTATAATTAGTTAAAATAAAAATATGAATTTTAGTTTATTAATTGCAAATTTAACTAATCCGGCTCTTTTGTTTTTCTTTTTAGGTATTGTATCTGCAATCGTCAAAAGTGATTTAGAAATCCCGGAGAATACATCAAAATTCATTTCGATTTATCTTCTTTTTTCAATTGGGTTTAAAGGTGGTCAAGAGTTATCACATTCTCAATTAAGCCCAGAGATTATTTACTCTTGTTTATTTGGATTATTCTTATCTTTAATCATACCTATTTGGACGTTTTTTATCTTGAAAAAGAAGGTTTCTGTGGAAGATGCAGGTGCAATTGCTGCAGCTTATGGTTCAGTTAGTGCAGTGACATTTGTAACAGCGACTTCTTATTTAGAATCTTTAAAATTGACCTTACATGGTCATATGGTAGCTGTCATGGCTCTAATGGAGTCACCGGCAATTATTTCAGGTCTTATATTAATTTCTTTATGGTCTGATTTAAAAATTTCTAAGCGTCAGGTAATCAGACATTCATTAACAAATGGTAGTGTGCTCCTAATTTTAGGAAGTTTATTGATTGGCTATATTGCTACTGCTAAACAAGCAGAGGGTATTAAACCTTTTACTACAGATATTTATAAAGGATTTTTAGCTATTTTCCTATTGGATATGGGTATTTTATCTGGCAGAAAGTTAAAATCATTTTTTCAATTTGGTTGGTTTCCAGTGGTGTTTGCGATTTTAGTTCCTGTGATTAATGGAACCATTTTTGCAATTTTGTCTCAATTTGTAACACATGATATTTCTAATCGTTTTATGTTAGCGGTCTTGGCGGCATCTGCTTCTTATATAGCAGTTCCTGCGGCAATGAAGATAAATGTCACTAAGGCAAATCCGGGTCTTTATTTACCGATGGCTTTAGCAGTAACATTTCCAGTAAATATAACGATTGGAATGCCGATATATTTTTATTTAGTAACTAATTTTTAACATGAAAATTTTTAAAAGAGGTGAATTAGTCTATGTTTCTGGAGGGATTTATGATGTTAGACATAAAGAATCTGGATATGCAGTTATTGTAGATATTATTGATAGACAAACTAAAGAATCTTATTTTGAAAAAGAGATTATAACTGGACGGGGTGATAAAAATACTAAGGTAGATATTGTCTGTGATTTTTTATATGAATCAAAATCTAATGACATAGATGATTTTTTAACAGGTGTTAATTTTTAGAGATTGTTATGATCCTCATCAAATTATCAAAGTTGATTATCAAAAGTATTTAGAATACTATGATAAGAAGTTGGAAAGAATGAATATTATTTTGGATTTGGTTAAAAGATATTCTTTAACATTAGATGAAAAGATAGAATCCATTATAAACTAATTTTCAAAAATTCTATCAATCCAGTAATTTGATCACATTTGTAATGGTTATATCTCCATTTTCTGGTTGGATTAGTCAGTGTCATGATAAACCACTCGTCATGAGTTTTATTAATTTTATATTGATAATTTTCTATTTTAAATAATAATGTTGCACCATCATCATCTAAACTAAATCTATTATGACTTGTTAAATCACGTATAGTATCTTTGATAGTATCTAATTCAACATCAGTAAACTTTTCTAGTTTTTCTATTCTAGATTTATACTCTTCTGATTCAATTCGTTGATAGAATTCGTTATATTCTTCAAATAATTTTAAGTGTTTCATCTTGGAAATGGCATTTTTATATATTTAATGTTTTTTGGCACAAATGTTACATCAATATTATTTTTTGATATATCAATATCAATTAGTATATCAGGATAATTTTCTTGGATTCTTTTTTTAGCAGTTTTTAATATAGATATGATTTTTAAAAATTCATCATCTAATTTTAGATCAAATTTTTCAAAATCAAATGAAAAGTCTAAAAAATTTCTCCTTTCAGTATATTTAAAAGATTTAGCTAAATCTTCTAATTCATAGAAGTAATCAGTTAATTCATCTTTGATATTAACAATCTTTTTAAATTGTGTTAAATACTCTTGATTATGTAGATTTATTTCTTGTTGATTTTTTAGTGATGATTGTATTCTCACAAATCTTTCTTGAGATTTTTCCATCATTTTTATCAAAGCTTCTTCAATATCATTTAACTTATTTTCAACTTTATTTATCATCATTGAGATTGTATCGTGAATAAATTGCTTTTTATCTCTCGATTTAGATAAGTTAGAAAAGGGATTTAAACCAAATTTTAATTGATTTTTCTCTCTTTGAAATGTGCCAAAAGGCCCAAGTAAACTTTTAATTACTAAATTTTCATCTCCTATGGCATTTTGAATATTTTTTGAGATAAACAAATCAAAATCTTTTAATTCAACACTAATTTCTGAAGATATAGTCTGAGATTCAATTTTAATTTCAAGTAAAAAATTTTCTTTAAAAATATCTTTTAATAGTGTAGATAATTCTAAGTTAAGTTTAATGTTGATAGAATTATTATCAACATCTGTTTTCAGAATATATTTAGCAATATCTGGATTTTTAATAACTTCAAGAAAAAGCTTTTTCAAATCTGGTTTTCTTCTAAAAAGATTGAATGCTTCTGATGTTGAGATATAATTCATAGTGTATATATTATTTGCAAGATTCAGAATTATGATCTATCTTTGTGTAACAAAAAGTCGGTAAAATTACCGACTTTTTTTATATTAAGTTATTTACTAACAACTTGGTATTTAACTTGACCATCTACTTCGATTTCTTGATAATATACATTCTCAACGACATAGTAAGTCATATTGTTTAAAACTATAGTTTTGTATCCTTCTGTAAGAGTTGGAACAATTGCTCCTACTGGTGGATCTACGACTTGATATCCGTCATTATAATTTTGATAGAAAACTCCTCCGTAATAGTAATAAGGAAGTCCTCCTAGTGTAAATGACCAGTATCCAGATGGTAAGGTTGTAATATAAAATCCGATTGGAGGAAAAAAAGGACGATCGAATCTATCATAGTAGAATCCAGAATAATAGTAGAATCTTCTATGATTGAATCTATATTCCATTCTAAATCTATCAAAGTCAGCATCTCTACGAGTGACGAACTGAGGAGTAGCATGTATTGTCTGAACTACTTGAGGTGGAACTGGGTTTGGACGAAAGACTTGTGGTTGAATTTGTCTAGTTTCATTTCTAAAACTATTGTGAAACTCAGGAGTGTAGTGAGTTTCGGATCTAAAACTTTGAGTGTGGAATGAACCACCACCGCCGAAGTGATTGAATCTTTGTCCGTAAGAGCTAAGGGCGAAAAGACACATTGCAATGAACAGAATCTGTTTCATAGTTTTTATTTTTATATATTAAAAATCATATGAAAGTTATGGGAAAAATTTGTTAAATTTTTTTAAAGCGTAAGAAAAAATCATTTTTGTTTTTTAATATATATCTTATATAAAAATAATTAATTATTATGTCAAGACCTTATTTAAAATCTGAGAAATTATCATATTCTAATCCTAATTTCAAAATTGATTTAGATTATTTAAGATTACGTGGTGGTGGTAATGTAGCCGTTTATGGTTTATCATCATCTCATTTCAATTTCACCATTCCAAATTCATATAGTGTGGATGCTAATGGTGATATCACTGGTACAACGTTTTCGGTAGCAGTTGGTACATTAGCAGGACCTGGGGCTCCTGGTTCAGTTCACTTATCTGGAAGTCACTATTTATATAACTGTGAATTAGATTTCAGTATTGGTGGAACTGTGATACAAACTTATGGGTTCACATTTAGTTACTAAAAAATTACCCACTCAATCGAGTGGGTTTTTTATTATTGGACCGCGAGTAACGTAAGGTGACTAACAATTTTAATATTTCAATTTAATTTACACTTTTTTTGCGAATACCGTGTGGTAATGGTTTACCATTCTTATCAACACATACAAACACAATTTTCTCAATTGAGATAATGGTTTGCTTGGTCGTTTTGTTTCTTACCTCACATTTAACTGTAATTGAGGTAGTCCCGAATTCTACTAAATCAACACCAATCTCGATGACATCACCTAAGTGTCCTGGAGAGACAAAGTTGATTTCACTCATACATTTAGTTACAATTTGGTCAGTGCCTAATTGACATCTAACATAGATGGTTGCTTCTTCATCAATCCACAAAAGGACTTTTCCACCAAATAAGGTCTCTCGAGGATTTAAGTCTTCATACTTAATTAATCTTCTACTTCTAAATTCCATATTATTAATATGATTTTATTATCAAATTGTTTATACAAATTTAATATATAATCTATGAAATACCTAAAATTATTTGAAAATCATAGTGAAGGATATGTTTGTGAGTGGAAAGATACCCAAAATGTTTTATATGTTACCAATTTATACAAATGTGATCAATTTAGTAATCTTGTAATGTATATCAATGATTATTTTTCAAAACACACAAAAAGACATTGACTTAAATAATTGGTTATCAATTTTAATGATATCTTCTTGCAATTACTTTTAGACCGTATTGTTCTAATTGACCTTGATTAATTAAAAATTCTTTTCCGGTATCAGTTGATTGACATTTAACAACAAATTCACCAGGAACTCTAACCATAGCTTTTGATCCTTGGTAAATTATAACATCTCCTTCAAGTAAATCACTAATATGTAGAACATCATTATTGATATCAACTTTGTTAAAACTAACTTGAGGGCTTCTTTTGAGCTCTCCTCCAGCTTGTTGGTGTTGGAAGTTGGCATCTTCAGGACCAGACTCAACCCCAGTGTGTAATTCATTAAATCTTTTTATTCTCATAATGTATATATAAATTTTTTATCTTTAAAAAATTTTTGATATATTTGTGATATGAAAATTATATATAAAACTAAAAAAATTGATAATGGTCATCCTTATTGGAGGCTTAGTTTTTCTGTTGAACCTAGTTCCGGATCACAAAATATTGTTGTTAAAATAGAAAACTATAATTGTGGATTTTTAAGTGGAGAGGACTGGGATAAGATATTTGTTTACAGAGGATATGCAGAAGAAAGCTTATTAGTTAGTATTATGACTAAAGATAGTTATGAATATCTAATGAGTAGATATAATGAGGTTTTAGAGGCTTTTTATCAAAACATATTAGAGGTGATTGAAATTAAACATAAGAAATTTAAAACAGAAAAGTCTAATTATGAAAAGAAAATATCACTTTTAAATCAGATAGAATCTTCTGATTTATTTTTATCAATCAAACGTCATGAAAAATTAAACATTTTAGATGAAAATTAAATATATGGAAATAATAAAATTGATGAAATTATAAATTCTTAATTTTTTGAAACATCAAATCATAGATTTTATCTACTTCCTTATAATCTATTCCTAATTCTAACATTCTGATATGCATATCATCCACATACCCAATTAGCTTTGATTTATCAGGTTTGAGGTTAGATATTTCTGATTTCCACTTTTCTAATGTTTGTTTAATGATATCGTCATTGATTTTCTCAACAAATGAGACATCCTGCTTTTTCGATCTAACGAAATAAATAATGCTTTTAATAATATTCATAATAGTATATATCTGGTTTTTGACTTTTAATATATATTTCTATGAGAAAATTTACACAAGTCTTTGAAAGCGGCCAGTATGTTAATGTAGGTGTATCTCCTTTAAACACCGAATTGGTTTATTTAACAGAAAATAACCGTCAGGTTGCGAGCTTACTCTTAGTTTATGAGTCAAACAAAGCCTCTGTTTTTTCTTTAGAAGTATTAAAAGACCATCGTAAAAAAGGATATGGTAGAAAACTGATGGAAAATGCCATCGAAAGAGCAAAAGAAATGAATTGTCAATTTGTAGAATTAAATACAGATATTGACAATCAAGCTGCTAACAAATTGTATCAATCAATGGGATTTGAATTACAAGGTCTTAAAGACGGTTTCAATAATTATATAAAAAGGTTATGAAATATTTAAAAATTTTTGAAGATTATATTGATAGAGAAAGTCTTTTAAATAGAGCAAAAGAACTTTCACATCATTTGGATAATACTTTATATGGAAGAATATACAAAGGAAACGAAGAAGAAATATTACATGAGTTAGCTATACAAGCTAATAGTTCGGAATCAGAAAAAAGTGGAGCAATAAAAATGGCTGGTAAAGAACTTATTGATATAGCACAAAAATTATTTCCAGATGCTAAAGTCGGTAGCAAATTTAAATCAATATGAGATATTTAGAATTTGGTTAGATGGATTGATTCAGTGTATTAAAGATAATTGGTAAAAATCATTTTTAAAGACAAAAACAAAACAAACTTATCTTAATATTGTTATTTAAATATCATTAATTAAATGTTAGACATTTCTAGAAATAATTTATTTTATGCTTCTCATCAATCTCTGTTAGGAGTTTCTGATGTTTTAGACTTCTATGATCTTAATAATCTGAATTGGATTTTAATTTATCAACGTGATACTATACTCAATAAAATAGTTAAAAATAAATCAATACAAAGCTCTATTCCTAATCTCAAAAAAGTAATAAATCAAAGTACTCTTTTTAGAGTAGATTTATTAGTATTAAACTATGACTCTGATGTATTAAAAATCGTTAGAGAAAAAACTGATTTACCAGTTATACTAATTGTTAATAACGATGAACCACAGGATACTAATTTCAATTTAAATAGATATGACTACGTATATAAATTTACACGAGAATTGAGATCTGATGTTAAAAAATCGGAATATTTTGTATCTATTGATAATCAAAGAATAAGTTTAAAGGATTTAAAAACCTCAAAAATTAGAGATTTAAAAATTAATTCAATTATTGAGCCAAACTAAGGCGTATTTATTATAATATTCTTGGTTAAAGTCTTGTTTATGATCTATCAAATATTGATAATACTTTTGATACTCGGAGACACTTTCCACTTTTTGAAGTGGCCTTTTAGCATAATCAGGACTTGCTTTTTTATGATTTTCAAAATTTTCTGGATTGTTAATATCTCCACTTTGTTTATGACCAGCCATCTCAGATGGATCACCCCAATTAAAACAATATGAAGGAACGTATTTAGTATTACCTTCATCAAGTTGACCTTCATCTCTTAACTTAGTATACCAACTTAGCCCCTCATAACCAGTTAAATCAGTTCTAAAACCTATTTCTCTAATTCTATTCATCTTAACGATAACAGAAGCTTCTAACGTATTTTGAACCATCATAATCCTATCTTGTGTAGCAAAGAAGCTCATTTGTGGTTTCCAAGCATCTTTACCGTTAGATTCAATGCCATCAACAGCTTGTTGAATATGCCATGGTAAGTAAATGTCATCATCATCCCACAATAGCCAATAATCTGCAGAGCAATGTGTTGTAGCATCTCTACATATTTGACCTCTATTTGCATAAGCAAGTCCTGTTTGATAATCTTTATCATTATTTACAATAATAATATTTTCATCTTCAAATCCAAGTGTATATGGGTGATCAATATCTGTATTAAAGATAATGAGTTCTTTATTTTGATATGTTTGAGCGTAATATTGAGAAATAATTCTCTCTACACATGTAAACCTTCTATAAGTTGTACACAAACATGAAACTTTCTTGTTCATTTTTATTTCTAATTTTTTTTACCACAACTCACCATTCATAAAAGCTCGTAGATAAGGGGTTGCATTTGTATCTATATTATTTTGTTTTATAAAATTGTTTATTCTTTCTCTACCATAGGATTGTTGCATCGCCATCCCACCTTCTAATAACATACCATTTTCATCATTTCCGGTATAATTGACTCTATCAGGTAAATCATTTTCAATTATTTTTGCAAATCTTTGTTCTAATACCCCGCTATTATCATCACACCAATCGTACCACCCTCTCTGAGCTATAATATTTGATAAGATTTCAGGTCTACATCCAAATATTCTTGTCGATCTTTCATAACCACCTATGTTCGCACGGTGCCAGGTTAAAACATCAGAATTAGATAGATAACTTGGTAATTCAGAGACAACATCCCATTTCAATATGGATGTTCCTGTTAATTTTAGACAAAAGTTTTTTTCTCTGGGATTCTGTCTATTTCCCATTATTGCTGCTTGCATCAACCCAAGTGCTATTGAGGTGGACTCACCTCTCTGTTTAGTTAACCTTGGTGTAAAATGAATTACCTTGAACTCTTCAATATTTGGGAAAAACTGATGTGATGTTTCTAAAAGATTAACATCTGAACAGTAGTTAAAATTATTTACAGTGTTATATGGATCATCACTATGAAGAGTGTTAATTATACTATCTTCTTGTTCGTTGGGTGTAGAACTATCAACGATGACGACACTAAACTTCTGTTTTATGGTTTGAGCATTCAGTGATAACGAGAGTAAAGTTTGTTTAATTCGATTACACGAAGTGATAAGTAAGATATTCATATTTTTCGATTATTTAAATAGACCCTGTTCCCACTTTGCTTTATTTTCAAGTGACCAACTATATAGAGCGTAGTGTTTGAAATTTTCATTTTGAAATGTATTATAGTCTCCATACTCCACATTCCATTTCTCTAAATTTTCACGCATTATACGGTGGTATTCCCATATTTCATTATGAAATTGGTTTTCTAATTCCATGAATTGTTTAACTATTAAACCAAACCATCCTGGTGAGTAAGGGGCGTTACAATATCCTAAATCAATAGGCATATTATTAGTGACATAAGTAATCATTGGATGTTCTTTTTCAAATCCAAATACATTATTTGTTAGTGTATAATCACAATGTTGCCAACCAACTCCCCAATGACCAAATACAATTCCAGATCTATTTTCTAATTTTAAATTATTAAATCCTGTAATGTGCTCCCAATCGATATCCAAATAGAATCCTCCATATTGCTGGACAGCTAGAAGTCTCAACATGTCTGCACAATAAACATAATCTTTTTGTGAATACATCTTATCATACATTTCCTTATATTTTTCTGGGATTATTGGAAGATTATTATCAGTCCAAAGTATATGTTGATAGTCTGGATTCTTATCTTTGATATCATTCAACAATTTTTCTTCTCTTTCTGGAATTTGGTAATGACCAACCCAAACTTGGTGTATTATTTTTGGTATCATATGTTATTTATTACCTTTCATTTTCCTTAAATTTTATCAACTGACTTCCTCTAAAAGTCGGTATATATAAAGCCCATTCAATACAATTAATGTTGTCTTTCATAAACTGATTTACTGATCTTCTAACTTCGGAATGGTAATCATAATCGTCTAGAATTACATATCTACTATTCTCTCTTGCGATATTTAAATCATGTATTTTGCAATTATAGTCATGACATCCATCTATAGATACCAAATCAAAAAATTGTGGTAGTTCATTTTTTTCCTGTGAATCAACATGTTGTATTTCCCATTTACAATTACCTTGATAGTATGTTCCTATATTATCAACCGCAATTTGATTATTGCCATAAGTTTCTAAATCCCAACCTAATGCATACTCAATGTTTTCTGCTCCAAGTAATGTGGGTAAGAAACTGAATCCGAATCTTACTCCAATCTCCATAAAATTTTTAGGTTGTAAGACTTTTCCTAATGCATAATACCATTCAAAACAGTTACCACTCCAAACATAATCATAAGAGTCGTATCTAGTAAAAAATTCAGAAGGTATTATGTCATGTATTGATTTTGGCTTTGCATCAAATAATTGTTGAATGTCCATTTAATTATTGTTATTTTTTATCTCTTTTAATATATCTTCTATTTTCTTATCTCTTATTTTATTTATCCAATACGGATCATAATGTGTTGATGTAGTCGTGTGAGTACTAGTAACGATTGGAGTATGTATTATAGATTTAATCACAAAAATTATATTTGATAATTATATAATTAGATATTTGAAAGTTTAGTAATTAAAAAACCTCGTCTTCGAGGTTTTTTAATTACTTCTCTTTCTTAGAAACTGCTTTTTTAGGATCTACTTTCTTAGGTTTAGGAGCCTCAACTTTTTCAGTTTTAGCTTCTGGTTTCTTTTTAGCTGAAGGTTTTAATTCTTTAACAGTTGTTTTAGTTTCAACTGGTTCAGCTTTTTGAGTCACAACTTTCTTCGGTTTTGGAGTAGGGGCTACTACAATTTTTTCAGTAACCACTGGTTTAGTTTCAACCTTAGGTTCTTCAACTTTAACTGCCTCAGCTTCAACTTTAGGTGTTGCTACTACAGGTTCAGTATGTTGTTTTTTTTTAAAAAAAGATGTTATTTTTTTAAAAATTCCCATGATTTTAATTTAATTTTTAGTATATATTGAAATTTACTGTCTCCCTTTTTTAGTGTCCATTTCCAACTCTTTATTCACATAAGCTACATATGATTCAAGAACTGGTATTGAATCACAAAGAGTATATGTTCCATTTTTGATAGATTTTTATCTAATCCTAACATCATTGTGTAACTAGATTTTATTTCAACTATTAGATTATTTGAAAATTCAATAATTTTTACCCACTCACTATTATAATTATTTTTAATATGTGATTCTTTTATCCTATTTCCCAATTTATCATCAATGACTATTTGATCTTTTAACATAAGATATATATTAAATATAGTTGCTTCTCTCGGTACACTATAAATTTATCTTAACTATTTTATATGGATATTTTTTCTTTTTATACATTTTTTCTCTCTCTAAAAAATGTCCATATAATATATTGTTCATATCAGTAGAAAAAACATCTACTATATCAAAAATAACAGCTTTACTTTTGCCTAAAAAAAGTCGCAATATTCTACCAATTGCTTGTTGTATTATTATATCCGACTTAAAAGAATCAGCCATTATTAAATAATGTAAATTCTTAATGCTCCATCCAGTACCAACTGTGCCAAAACTACATATACCAATTTTAACTTTACCACCACTTTTATCCATGTTAGCTTTTATTTCCTCCCTCTTCTTCCCACTTACCTCACCATCAATATAATAGAATTCCTTATCCGTTAATTCGGAAGATAATTTTTCAAATATCTTTTTACCATATTCAATTGTGTGAAATAGTAATAGAGTGTTGTTATCACATTTATCAACAATTTTTTGTATGAATTTTAATCTTTTATCTGACTGTTGTATGAAATCTTTTTCATATCTAAAAGCTTCTGCCCCAGCTCCCTGCTTTCTAACATACTTTAGTCTGTCATTTATTTCTTTTTGATTATGATTTAAAATAACAGCTCGTATGCTCATTGGAGTGATGGTACCAGCTTTAACTAAATCAGTTGCTGATACTTCAGTAATGATAGGGCCTAATACAGATTGTATTGATAATATTTCTAAAGAATCTTCTGGTGGAAAAGTACCTGATACTCCAAATCTATTATAAGCGTGTTTGAAAGTTCTTTTCATTATACTTTGGAGTGTGGCTGCCTTTGCTTGATGACAATTTGAAACACAAATATCTTCAGCAAAATAATTATGATTGTCCTCAATCCTCAAATTATATACATTTTCATTGTGTTCTATTTTTTTAATACTTTTAATTTTCATAAAATTGTTTTAATCTTTTCTTTATTTTTTCTTCATCTGGTTGTCCTACTAATTTATCAATATTTATATTATAGTTTAATCTAAACCAATCATCTGATATAATCATATATCTATAGTTGTTTTCCAAACACCATTTTTTTGCAAAAAATTGTTTTGCCTTGTTTCTATCAGCTCCCTTTGTTCTATCCGGCTTAATTTCATATATTATATTATCATTTGGATCTACAAAATCAGTGATGTAATTTTTAACATTGCCTTTGTATTCATATTTTATTGCTATTTTTTCATATAATAAATGGTCGTTACATAAATGAAAAAATGCTTCCCATGAAGATCTATAATATCTAACCTCACCTCTAATTAAAACTTTTATTTTAGATCCAGCCCAAGAATTTGTTATAGGTGGAACGAATTCACCTTTATTAATTTTATCTTTCATTATTGATGATAATCTAAGTTTCATTGAGTTTAATGATTCCTTACTTATTTTATGAAATGAATTGTTTTCACCTAATTGCCTATTAGAATGTGATTTATTCTCACATTTTGGAGAGCAATACTTTAGGAAACCAAACTCATACCTACTTGATGTACGCAATCCTTTGAAAATCCTTTCATTATTACAATTTTCAATTTTACACTTAATATCAATATTCTTTAAAAATGATATCATATGTTTTATATCCAAATCAGTATTGATATTATTATCATTTAAAAATTTTTTAAATGTTTCTTCTTTGTTTTTTCTATTAAAAATAGCAAATTTATTTTTTAATATCAAATTAAATATATCATCTTTTTGACTTTGATTCATGCCTCTCTGATTTTTATTTATATATTAAAATTTATATCTATGATTTCATCATCTACTGTCAAATCTTTCACCATTTTCCATTTGAAATCAGAGCAATATACCTTATGATTACCTGTTATTTTTATTAAATTACCGTTTTCTAATTCTATTTCATACATATCCTCATTTTTTGATAGATTTTCATATACATATTCAACTCTTTTATCTTCAATTTGTTTACTATGTTCGTTTATTGTTTTAACACTTTCACCTATTTTAATTTCTGAAATTTTTCTATATGATCCATCAGACATTAAGATTTTTGTATCTGGATGAAGACACTCATCAACGACTACGCTATGAAACTGATGAAAAAATTCCTTAGGATATTTATCTAATGATTGATAAGTGCCGATATAAATATTTGGTTGATGGGGTCCAGTAAATTTTCTTGGTCTCTCACTCATAACCTCTTCCATTCTAATGTAACAAGGATTATAATTTGGATCATCATCTATTATAGAATCAATCATATGGTTTCTAAAATCAACTTTATCTCCGTATTTGGTTAGATTATTAAAGCCATAATTATATTCTAAAATATTGTCATAAAACTGAGATACAAGACTAATTGATGGGACAATAATTAATAACTTTGCGTCAGGGTTTATATTTTTTAGTGTGTAGAAAAAAACAATTGATATGATTAAACTCTTACCACCTGATGTAGCAACTGATGCTAGACAATAACGATTACGAAGGATTTTATAAGCAGTTTCTATTTGATAATCATAAGGCATAAATGAGTTCCAATTACCTTCTTTATCTCTAACCTTATGATTTTTAAAAAAATCTTTGCAGAAGTCTTTAACCTTATCTAAGGTAACATCTCGGTTTAGTGGGAACTCATCTCTATTTTCTATATTGAATGTAACACCAATTTCTTTACAACCGTTATAACATTCTTTCCAAAGTCCTAAATTAACTTTTCCATTTTCAAAATATGATTGCTTACCATTCCATATCCCAGTTTTGAAGGCGGGCATATATCGATACCCTTTAACGTATCTATCCAACCAAAGATTGATTTGATGATACTCTGTTCTTGTAGATTCTGCGACTATCAATTTTTCCTCAATTGGATCATATCTGAAATTCATTATGTATTATATATAAAAAAGAAAATTATGTTTTAATAAATACTTTACTGGGCCAATATCTTATCTGTTTTTAATGTTAATAATAATTGTATTAGACTATATTAATATATACATCTATGAAATACTTAAAGAAGTTTAACGAGGAGCTTTATACTGACGATGAGTTTGATGATATTAAAACAATTAGTTATGATGAATTAGAAGAGTGGGAGAAAAGTAGAGAATCAGATATGTATAAAAATGATATAAATTATTTATTTATAGTTGATAAAAACTATGAAGAATTTGATAATCTTATTAAAGAAATAAAAAATGGCTGACTCATTCAAGAGTGAACAAATTGTGATACAATCTATAGGTCGTCTATTGAGACTATTTGATGGTAAAGATAAGGCTGTTATCTTTGATTTGGTAGATGTTTTTTCATCTGATATGAATAATATATTATACGGACATTATAAAGAACGTATGAAATTTTATAATAAAAGAAAATATCCTTTCAAAGAAATTAAGGTTAATTTATGAGATGGCAAGATTATGAAACATATGATGATGTAACACACAAGGTATTATATAAGGATGTCGATATTGGATTGAAAAGAGAAACAGTTCAAGATCTAATAGCACATAGTGTTGAGATTAGAGATCATATCATAGAAGAAATGTACAATAGGTGTACAGAAGTTATAAGAGATAAAAAGATAGATGAGATAATTAAGCAATTCTGATGACAGTTTTTATTCCATATTGTCCATCTACTTTTCTAGATTTTTTCCAAACACCTCCGCCTTGTCTTTGGCTTTGTATATTTCCAGATCCAGCTGATGTATTTCCTTCAATTGTATCAACTCTACCATCTTTAAGGACTCCGTTTGATAATCCAATATGACTAAAATTAAATATCAATATATCACCAGGTATAATATTAGTAAATGGTGGCTTTAATATAGTTACACCTTTACTTGAATTGTTTCTAGCCCAGTTTTCATAATCGAAAGCACCTGCAGTAGTTGGTAGTTTAAAATTGTATTGAGCTCCACTAGAAGCCTCCTTAAAACACCAACAAACAAATGCTGCGCACCAAGCAAATCCAGTTCCTTTCAATCCAGTAGTACTTTGATACATTTTTACTTCAGGACCAGTATTTGAATCCTTTGGCACTTCCACCACTCCAACTTGTGTACGAGCCACACTTATTAATCGCTTAGCAAAATCACTTGAATTAGCATTTGGAAACTCATTTGATATAGTTGAAATTGTTTTAAGAGCTTCTTGACTAGTCACTGCGCTTCTTACATTAGGGTTATAAGTTGGATCATTAGCAACGTTAGCATCATTGTTAGAATCATAAGCTGGTGTGAAGTTACCAGTTTCCATAGTTGCTCCGACTGTTGAGATATTTGATGTGATATTATCACCTATTTGTGGTATGTTAATTCTTTTATCTTTATTGTTTAAGACTGTATTAATTTTATAGTTTTCAGCTATGTAAACATTATCCGATAAAAATTTAGGATCTCTTAATTTTTTATATTGGTCTAAACAGTCTATTAAATCAGGATTAGCAATAACTTGGGCTCCTAAATTTCCTAAATAAGGACCACCTTTACTACCCAGTAAATTATCAATTAATGTATCAAACCAATCTAAAAAGTTAGTTCCTAAAATTGCTTGTTGATTTGCATTTGGATCACCTAAGCTTAACTTACTATAATTATCTTTTAATGTCACGTCAATTGTGGATTCCTTGATATTTATGTTGTTATATTTATAATCAATTACTAATCCATCATCATCATTAGAAAAAATTTGTGTTTTGTGATCAAACATAAGTCCCTTCATCGATGTGTAAGTTGAATCACTGAGCTTACTAAGTTTAGTTTCAAGATTTATATTATAATGTTGCGCATAAATATATTCAGGAGAATAAACATCACCATCATCAAAAACTACGGATACAACTTTTCCAACATCAGGAACATTAAATTGATTTCCATCTAAATCTTTCCACGGACGACAGTAAGGCAGATCACTTGTAGGTATGTCGTCATAAACACTAGCCACTCTAACTTTGACTCTACCGTGTCTTCCAGGATCTTGGTTATCTTCAACTATCCCAATAAAAACAGAATCTCTTAACTTATTTCTATCCATAAAATTTTAAAAACTTTTAACTTTCTCTTGGTCCTAAATTTGATCCAGAGTCTTGTGTAACTGGTGTGAAAAAGCTTCTAACCGATTGACCCACAAAATCTCTAACAGAATTAATCATCTCATTTCTAAATAGTGTATTTCCATTGTAAAAATTTGTTGGTGCGCTCATTCTACCTGATCCAACTGAGTTTCTTATGTTATCTAAAGTATTATTTAATAATTTAGCTTGTGTTGTTATTTGTCGATTAACTTCGTGAACTACTGATTTGGTTAATTTTTTACCTAAATTAGATAGTAAATTATTGGTAGAATGATTTTGATTAGCTTTATCTAAAGTAGATTGTGAACTATTCTTATAGTTATCCCACTTACTACTGAACTGTGATACAGTTTTTTGACTTTCATTGATTTTTTGCTGTGTTATTATATCACTCGTACCTTTTGAAGTAGATGGAATATAGGTATCGCTATTTTTTGGTAAATAGTCATATCTAATTAGTCCACTTGAATCCATATAATTTTTAAGTGATCCACTTTGAATTTTAGTATTTGTTGCTATTGTGGGACTTACATCTAAAACGTTAGGTTGAGCATTTTCGATAAATGTTTGCTTACTCTGTGTTCCGCTAAAGGAGAATTTTGAAAAATGAAGAGTTGAATATTTATAAGTAAATTCTAAGTCAAAATCTTCTACTATCTTAGGAGCTGACATATCAATGTCATCTCCATGTGAAAGTCTTTCAAATTTAAATTGACAATCATACAAAGAGTATTTATATTTTGCTAAATTATCAACATATACACCTAAATTACCTTTAGTTTGATTATCCTTGATAACTCTATTATACTGTCTAATTTCAGTTATTGTAATATCAACATCAAATCTAAGTAGATTTTCTGGTATAATTTGTTTACCATTGAATCTTGACCAACTTAAAGTTTTGTATAATGTTGATAAGTAACCCATATTTACTGAAACATCTTCCCAAACACTTAACTTTATCATATCTTTTCCGTAATCAACCATAGTCTTAACAGCATCAGCGGTAGATGATATCTCACCTTCTACTAATTTATCTAACCCTGATATTTTTTTAAGATAATATGCTTTTTGAGCTCCTGAATTCTTATCATAAACAAATGCTGACGGTGATCCACTAGCATCTAATTGATTATTTGTAGAAGCAGACGCTGTAGTTCCATTGGACCATCTATCTAAAGTATAAGGTAAAAATGATCTGTGATCAACTCCAAAAAATTTAAATAGTTGATTACAGAAAGCTATCCAAACCTCTCTTCTTGATTCTACTTCTTGTTCATTAGTAAATTGATTTATAAAGCTGATAATTGATCCATTGAATAAAGGTGATGTGTCAACAATAATTGATACATCATATCCGAACATAGTTGGATCTTCGTTATCATCTGCAGTTCTAATAAATGAACCTAAATATATTTCATTAGCAGCTTTTGGGTTAGCTAATAATTTTTGATCGATATTACCTTTTGATTGACCAGATCCGTTTTCTAAGGGTCCATCTAAATTATGTAAAAAATTAAATTGTTTTATGTTATTAAAAGAACTGTATATATTCTTCGCACCCTTGATATTAACACCATCGCCATTGAGTAATGTATATGGATCAGTGTAGATAGGATTATTTTTATTAAAGTTTGGTTTTATATTAGTAGGATTGTCACCTAACTCTCTTGGAGTCCCAGTTAAACCAGGTATATTTATATTTATATCATCTGTATTAATTACATAATCAAGTGGGTCAGTAAACCCCGCGCTACTACGACTATCACTGTTTATATGGTTTCCTGTTAATCTCAATTGATTTCCATGTAGTGTATCATCTAATGGACTAGCATTTGATGGCGACCATGATAAATCAGTTCTAAAAATTTTTCCTTCAGTACTATTATTATTTAAGGATACCAGTGAAGATACATTACCCTTTTCGGTTGGAAATCCACTAATTGGATCTATTGATTGTGTGCCTTTAATAAAAAATGCTTCTTCAGGTGTAAATCCTAACGGATTATTATTTTCTTCACTACCATCATTCAACTTAACCATTACATTTCCAGGATTATTTGAATTAACAAATGTCCTATAGATACCAGTGGGTTGTTGTTGATTGATAGGAAGATTTAATGGGTTGCCTCTATCATCATTGATTCTGATTCCAGCATTTGATATTCCGTTATTAACATTTTGGAAAAAGTTACTACCCATCTAACTAATATATTTTTATTATATATTAATATTGTTGTTCGTCTATTTAACTTAAAAATAAAGAAGCTTCTTCTTGTCTTCTCTTAGCAAGACCTGTTAGGAATTTACCACCAGCGGTTTTAGGACCATTTAAAATACCTGTGGCAGCAGTTGGATAATTACCCTGTGATATACCAGTTTGAATAACTTGACCATATGTGTGTTTGACAAATCCAGTTCCAACATTATATCCTAAGCTAGCTAATGCAGCTTTTTGATTATTATTTAGCTTATTCCAATTTGCTTCACCAAGATTTTTGGCTACCTGAGGACCATAAACATTTTTGATTTCATATGATAAAGTTGTGATAGCTTCTAATTGAGTAAATGTACTATCTTTAGTTACTTCTACTAAAACACCATTGACTAATTTTTTATCACTTCCATATCCAGCTCTATAGTGGTTAATATCAAATTTAGCATTTGGTTCAAACCCTTCTTTTGACGCAATAAAGTTAGCAGCAATATTTTCCCATGTTGTTGTTGGTAGAAGTTTTGATGTGGAATAATTTCTAGCGCCTACAACTGCTGGACCGTTGTTGATTGTTGGTATTGTTGTTGTATTAGTAGTTGTTCCTATTCCTGTAGGTGTAGGGTTATCATAGCTTCCTCTATAACCAGTATCGCCAGTAACTTTCGATTGTGGCTCACTAGCAAGTTCATCGTCTGATAGTTCAAGTTCTCTCTTAACTAGTGTAACAATTTGTCTGAGTTGCTGATCGTAATACATAAATTTAATATCAATTATTAACCAATCGCCACTTAATCTTTGGTTCAACATTGGTGATGCACCTGTTGGTGTATTAGAACTTAAAACTATTTTAATCTTTTGGAATCTATAAATTCCGTAGTTAGGTGTTGGAATCTCAATCTCCATTCCGATTTTTTGTGTATCTATAATATTTCTATTATTATTTGTTGGTGTAAAATGATAATTTTTATGCATGTTATCAACGTCAAGCTTTCCAGTATATTCATAATTAACATTACTATTGAAAAACTGATTATCTTGTGGAGCACCTTTTAATAATATAGAACTATCTGAATTATTTACTATTGAATTAACTGTAAATCCAACTAAAGATTTATTGTTTGCATCATAGTATTTGATAACATCTTTATATCCATACTCTAATGAAGTTGATGTTGAATTATTTGTAATTTGGTAACTTCTGAAATAAATATTTTGTCCCTCTACTGATTGATCATTTGTTAAAAATAATCTACTAACATTATTATCCCCGGTGTCTGCAATTTTTAGGATATCAGACAGTCCATTTGAAACAACACCTAATTCATTACTAATATCTCTGGATAACTCTTTTTGTATATCAATATAATTGAAATTGTAATAATGATCTATATAACCAGTTACGAATGATTGATCTGAGATATAACTATGTTCAACAACTTCATTTATGAAGTCATATGGTTTTTTACCAGTATTTAACCATGTCATAGTATCATTTGTTTCAGTGATGTTAGTATTAAACCCAAGACCAATTTCTTTACAAATTGCTTGAAGAGCTTGATTACTATTCATATTTGGATATGATTTAAACCTTTTTATGTAAAGATTGCTAGCATCCATGATAGAATCAATTGTTAAAATACCATTATTATTAGCAAAGTCTCTTATCTTAAATTGTATAAAAATTGGTTTTAATTGGTCTGATCTAGAATTAACAAATAAAGTAACCTTAGTATCATCTAATGGAAATGCTTTATCTTTCATTAATCCAAGGCTATCAACAAAGTTTAACTTCATACAAGGTGCGATACCATCATCATATAAAGATAAATATTGTATATTTTCTAAATCAATTTGATAGGCATTATACCAAACTATAGGTAAATATCCTAAACCATTTGCTATTTCTTGTGTTGTTTGTGCATTAGCAGTAGTAGTTGAAACTAATGTTATATCTTGTGGTTTGATAGTTGGTTGAAATATATTTACTATACCCGTGCTTGTTATATTATTTTTACCAGAATCATTGGGTGATTGATTTTGATTTTGATTAATTAAATCTCCTCTACTTGTCTCTTGTGGCACCACCGTTTGAGGTGTTATGGTCACAGTAGTTGTTGTAGTTGTGGTTGATGTTGTTGTAGTAGTTGTAGTAGTTGTGGTTGGTAATGGTGCAGTAGGCGCAGATACTACAGATGCAGTAGGATTGTTAGTAATAGTTTGATAACCTAAAGATATCTTAAATAGATAATCAGGTTTTAGTAAAAATGGACTTTTTACACCATTATATTCACCGTTGTATAATATTTCATAAGGTGCTTTATATTTATTAAATGCCTTTCTTATACCTGTAATAATTGTTGTGATTATATAAGTTAAGTTTATAGGTGGTGGTGATTGTTCAATTACGTCAATTTTTATTGCAATTTGTATTTTACTATACGTATCAGATTCCTCTGCAGGAATTTTACTAAATAATCCATAATACCAATCAAATGCGGAATATTTATTTAATTCATCGTGAATAAATTCTTGTAAATCAGTATTATTGATACTAAAGTCGTAATATGTTTTATTATAACCATTGAAGGTGTCTAAGTCAATTTCAAAAATATATGCACTCATATATTATTTATTAATATATCCAATATTCCTTTATAAAATTGGTTTGATAGTTATGCTTCCTGATGAAATCTCTATCGGTGATCCTGGTGAACTTAAGAAAGTTGGTGGTAACTGATAATT
>Ga0207955_1000140_pt1 | contig 24027 bp, 22 predicted proteins | sample CryBogCBE29Jun09_FD_184563 | JGI IMG/M metagenome (GOLD analysis project Ga0207955, IMG submission 184563) | Freshwater microbial communities from Crystal Bog, Wisconsin, USA - CBE29Jun09 (SPAdes) (version 2) | ecosystem: Environmental > Aquatic > Freshwater > Lake | place: Crystal Bog... | reverse complement strand
ACGTCATGCCGATCAGTTTCCTCTTGCTGATCTTGTCGAGCGGTACAACCGTCTTGTCGAATTGGCCCGCGCCCGACGTCTGCCCGGCTCGGATACCGGAGGGTCAATCGCCACGATCACGAATTACGGGGTCTTTGGACTCACCATGGCAACCCCCATTCCCCTTCCTGAACAAAGCATTCTACTCGGCATGGGGGCAGGGCGAGTGACCCCTTTTTGGGATTCTGAAAAACAAACCTTTGTTCCTGTGACGGAGGCTCAATTCACGCTTAGTTTTGATCACCGAGTACTGGACGGAGGTGCCGCCGGCAGACTCCTTCAACGTGTGGCAGAGCTGCTTGGTAAGCCCGAATCCCTGTAATGCATGAAGGTGTTAGTTTGGCGAAGGGCTCTCGTGTTCATGTCTGACATTGCCGCAATCTATGTGTGGGCCCCATTGCAAAAAGACTGCTTCAAAGTTTCTGCAACTTCCCCAGAGCTGGGGTGTTCTTCTGTATGAGGAGAATGACAAAAGTTGGTTTTCCATCCCAATGAACTCCTCAATTTATCATTTAAAAAGCTCATGATGAAAAACTCCTTGAAGAAAACCATCCTGATTCTTTTATCCGGGCTTATGTTTTCATGGAATGTCCGTGGCCAGTCCACGACAACGAATGTCTTGGAGAAAACCAACGCCCCGGTTAATGCGCCACAAGTGGCGCCGCAGCCACCAGTGCAGCCCTTGGATCTCCTGACACGCGCGGAAAGGAAGCAGGTGAAGGCCGCTCATGATGCGGCCCTTCAACAGGATCCTGTGCTCACCCGAAAGCTGGATGAGTTGAAGAGAGAACGGGAGGAAGTACTGAAGTCACTCAGGGAAGCGATGATTAAGGCTGATCCCTCGGTCGAGCCACTGTTGGATAAAATGTTGCAGCACAAAAAAAACGGGGAATCCCCCAAGCCCCTGAATCTGAAGGGTGATGGATCTTCTTTCCCCCGTGCCCCCGTGCCTCACGAGTCCGGGAAAAAATCCGCTTCAGGAGAAACAATCTCCCCCCACAATTCGAGACCTGGCATTGCAAGCCTGACTGCGGATGAAAGGTCACATCTGGCAGCAACGCGTGAAAAGGTGAAGGATGATCCCAAGGTTTCAAGTGCCCGGGATAGTGTTAAACATGCTGTAAGTCCGCAAGATCATCAATCAGCGGTCAATGCCCTCCGCAAGACGCTCAACGATGCCATGATAAAATTGGATCCCTCGATTCAACCCATCTTGCAAAAGATCAACTCAGATGGAGTGTCCAAGGATTCTTCCTCGGCAACTTCCACGCCTACCCCGTAATGGGCAGGTAGAGAAACGAATGCTTAACTCTGTGCGGGAATGACAGTCTTGCCCGCCGAAGAGTGCTCTTTTTGATTATTATCGGTGGGGATTTTTTCCTTGGGAGCACCGTGCTTCAACATCCGTGTGTAAGGACCTAGGACTGTCTGTGGAAAATAGAGATCTCTTCTGTTTTCGAGTGTTGTGCAGGAAATGAGGGCGAATGAAAAACAAACTAGAGAAAGGAGTCCGTACACGCGGGAGGTGGAGGGTATGTTCATGATTCCTTTCATCATATCCGAGCTGACTCTTTCCGTGTCAAAGAAATTGCCCACCTCCCGCCTCTCGGAGATGATACTCCTGCATGATTCTGGCCTACTATGTCCATGATTTGAGTCCTTTTTTAATCCGATTTGGCGGAGAAATTGGAATTCGTTGGTATGGGCTTTCTTATTTGGCCGGATTCCTTGTGGGCATTTTGCTTTACAGACGCTTGGCAGCGAAGGGCTATTCGGATCTGAAGCCCGACCAGGTGGTCGATTTCATCACTATGGGCGCTTTGTTTGGTGTGCTCTTGGGAGGACGTCTCGGCTACCTGCTATTCTATGATGCAGACCGATTTTTTCACGATCCTCTGATCTTCTTTCGAGTTTGGGAGGGGGGAATGGCAAGCCATGGTGGCATTTTGGGATTTGCACTTTACACGCTCTGGTATGCAAGACGGCATCATCTCTCTTTCAGGAATCTGGGTGATAACCTGGTCGTCGTTGCCCCAATCGGTCTTTTTTTCGGGCGCTGTGCAAATTTCATCAATGGTGAATTGTACGGCCGCATCACGGATGTGGCTTGGGCGGTCCAATTTCCAAAGGAAATGTTTCTCTATTCCCCCGAGCATCTCACACGATTGCTTTCCAGGACTGCGACTCTTGATCCCAGGTTTAATTCCCCCGATGCCATCATCGCCGGAGTTGCTCAATCAGAGCCCCTGAGAGGAATTCTTGCCGAGGAGATAGCTCCCCGATACCCCTCCCAACTGATCGAGGCTTCCTTGGAGGGAGTGCTCCTTTTTTCACTGCTTTGGTTGATACGGACGAAGTGCAGGGTTTCCGACGGCGTCCTGACCGGAGTTTTTTTCATCATTTATGCCTTGGTCAGAATTTTTGGTGAGTGCTTTCGAGAGCCGGATGCACCGCTTACTGGGAATCTCACAAGGGGCCAGTTCCTTTCCCTTTTTATGATTTTGGTCGGACTATTCTTCCTGATATGGGCTTGGATGAGACCCAGATATCCGGACGCCTTGAGGGAACGAATCTAATGATGAAGGTTCTCTTTGACCGCGGGGTCTACCTTCCCTCCTGCGATCTATGGTTGGATCCGCGAGGAAATCGTCCGTTTGCTTTTGTCTCTCACGCCCATGCCGACCATATGGGTAACCATCTCCGTACAATCCTTACTGAACCGACAGCACGCTTCATGAGATCCCGCATGGGGACGAGTGGCAAGGTTCAGCATGTTCTTCGTTATGGAGAGGGGCGTGACTTCGGAAGCTTTCGGGCGACCTGCCTGCCTGCGGGGCATGTGCTTGGGTCCGCGCAGATCCTGATCGAACAAGCCGATGAAAGATTGCTTTATACGGGTGACTTCAAACTGCGCCGGGGCCTTTCATCGGAGCAGGCCGAGTGTGTAAGGGCGGATACCCTGATCATGGAGACAACATTTGGGCTTCCTCATTTCAGTTTCCCTCCCCCCGTCAAAACAATCGCCAAGATCATTACCTTTTGCCGTGAGTCACTTGCCGCGGGTGCGGTTCCGATCCTTCTGGGGTATTCGCTTGGCAAGGCACAGGAAATCCTTGCTGCTTTGGCGGGAACTCAACTTCCCGTTATGGTTCATGGATCGATCTGGCAGATGACGCGGCTTTACGAAGAGATGGGGGCCGTTTTTACACCTTATTCCCGATTCGAGCCGGCCGAAGTTTCCGGTCATGTGCTTCTTTGTCCCCCCGCTGTAGCCGGAACGGCCATCTTGGACAACATCCCCGAGAAGCGGATTGCCATGATTACGGGTTGGGGGCTCGATGAGCGAGCTGTGTATCGATATGGTTGCGACGCAGTGTTTCCTTTGTCTGATCACGCAGATTATGCCGAATTGATGGAGATGGTAAAACTTGTGCAGCCGCGTCGGGTGTTTACCCTTCATGGGTACGCTGAGGAGTTTGCCTCAGATCTCAGACGTCAAGGGACGGAGGCCTGGTCACTGACGGGGGGAAACCAATTGGAGTTCAGTCTTTAAAAGGCTTTTCAAGCTATTCCGACCTGCTTCTGATCATGCTACACTGATAAGTGGATTCGAGAATGTTCCCCACAGAAACCAATCACCTCCTGCGAAGTCTTCTCTTGAGCGCCAGCTTGGGAGCTCTCATCGGACTGGAACGGCAATGGGATGATCAGTTCCGTCATCACCGCTCAAGGGTTCTTGCAGGACTCCGTACATTCACGCTTTGGTCGATCTTCGGAGATCTTTGTGCATGGTTCACCCAGACTATCAACCCTCTATTCTTTATTGCGGGATTTGCCGCCATGGGTATCTGGTTGACACTGTTCCTCCAAAGCCGCAACCGGGGTGGAGGAGATCCGGGGTTCACAACAGGTGCTGCGGGGATGATTTCATTCCTGATCGGCGGTCTTGTTTTCTGGGGGCAGGAACGTGTGGCCATTGTCCTCGCCGTGTGTGTGATCATCCTTCTTGCCATCAAGCCCACGTTGCACCGTTTTACCCGTGGCATCACGTTGGAGGATGTCCGAGCCGCATTGAAGTTTGCCGCAGTGACGGGAGTCATACTTCCCCTTGTGCCTGATGAAACGTTCGGGCCTTATCAGGCCTTTAATCCGCATACCATCTGGTTAATGGTCGTTCTTGTTTCCGGAATCGGATTCGCCGGTTATCTTGCAGTCCGAGTTCTGGGCCAGCGCAACGGAATTGCCCTTACCGGACTCCTTGGAGGAATCGTCTCCAGTACCGCTACGACCCTGGCCATGAGTCGACAAAGCCGGGAAAGGCCTTTGGAATCTGCTGACTGTGCGCTAGCCATTCTGCTGGCTTGCACAATCATGCCATTAAGGGTCGGGCTCCTGCTTACTTTCGTAAACACGCGCTTGCTGGCCGTTGCATGGGGTGCCTTGATGATTATTTCCATGCCGGGAGTGGTTTGGTGCCTCTGGCGCCTGCTTCATGGTGGCATAGGTAGTGGATCGGCTCATGATCCCACGAAATACGGGAACCCACTCCGACTGCGTGTGGCCTTTCAGTTCGGGGCCCTCTATGCCGTCATTGTGCTGGTCGTGAAAGCGACCATGACAGTCACGGGGAGTAACGAATTGCTTTTGGTGAGTGGTCTTTCCGGATTGATCGATCTTGATGCCATCACGCTCTCCCTTTCTCAAATGACTGGAATCGGAAGTCTTACTTCTGTGATCATGATCAAGGGCATCATGTTAGCGATCCTAGCCAACACGGCCATGAAGGCTGCAATAGCCGTTTTTTTTGGTTCGCCTGGCCTGGTTCGGGAGGTGGTAATCATCCTCGGCATCACGGCCTTCTTCGTGATTGCAACCTGCTTTTTTTACGGTCATTGATCCCAAGGAGCATTCTTTCCACAAGGAGTGCATCTGCCGGGGTATCGACTCCCATGCCACGGTGGGTTGTTCTGACAAGCCTGATCGGGATGCCATGTTCCAAGGCTCTGAGTTGTTCCAGTTTTTCGCAAAGCTCCAGCGGGGAAGGGGGGAGTTTGACAAGTTTTTTCAGGATATCCCGGCTGTATCCGTAAATGCCGAGATGGAGAAGCGGCATGAGTGCGCTCGCCTGATCATGGGCATCTCGGTGGAAGGGAATTCTTCCGCGTGAAAAATAGAGTGCGTTTCCATTCTGGCCAGCGATTACCTTCACGCAGTTTGAGTCATCAGCTTCACGCGGATCTTCAAAAGGTGTTGCCGCCGTGATCATGCCGATTTCGGGATCCTTAATCATTGCCTTGGCAAGCATGCCGATCAGGAGTGGGTCGATCATCGGCTCATCCCCCTGAACATTGATGAAATGTGTCATGCCCCGAAGTCGGGTGGCAACTTCTGCAATACGATCTGTACCACTGGGGTGGGTTGGTGACGTCATCACCACATCCGCACCGAACGCTTGGGACGTCTCGGCAATCCTCTTGTCATCCGTGGCGATCAAGACCCGGGCAATGTCCTTCGCAAGAAGGGAGCGCTCCCAGACATGCTGGACAAGAGGTTTGCCAGCGATCACGTGAAGGCATTTGCCGGGAAATCGGGTAGATCCCCAACGTGCAGGGATAACAAGGGCAATGGTCGGGTCTGTTTTTTTGCGATTCCTCTTGGGAGTTGGTTTGGCTGATTTTTTCATCGGGGATCAGCTCTCTCTTGAACTCCCGTCGAGCGCTATGCGTATTGCCTCGGTGACGGTCGGCACCCTGTGATCCGGAAAACAATCACTGTAGTCACGACCATAGCCAGTCTCGACCAGAATGGTGACGACGCCGGCCCGACGTCCGCATTCGATATCGATTTTTTTGTCCCCGATCATGTACGAACGGCTCAGGTCGATTCCATGCTCTGAAGCTGCCTCAAGGATCATTCCCGGCGCCGGTTTGCGCCGCAGCGATCCTGTTTCGGGAAGATCGGGTGACATGTAGGTTGCGTCGATTGTCCCGCCAAGTTGACGGATGAGCTCATCCTGAACCGATTGAAACTGCTCCACTGTGAAATATCCCCTGCCAATGCCGCTTTGGTTGGTGATGATGATGTTCGCCCATCCCTCGGCACGGGAACGCTTGAGTTCCTTTGCCGCTCCCGGATAAACGCGGACAAGCATCGGATCATGGCAGTGATCAACCTCCTCCATCAAGGTACCGTCACGATCGATGAAAAGCGCCGGGCGCAACCCGTCATGGACGTTCATTGATCATTGTTGTTGCTGAAACTTTCCACCAGTTCCTCCCTGGAACAAGTCGCTGTGCCCAATTTGCCCACAACAATACCGGCTGCATGGTTCGCTAATTCCGCGGCTTCGTCGGGTTCGGCTCCCGAGGCAATGCCGAGTGTGTAGAGCGAGATGGAAGTATCGCCAGCTCCCGAAACATCGAAAATTTCCCGGGCTCTCGTAGGCGTGTGGTAGGGGGGGTGTCCCTGGCGGAAAAGCATCATTCCCTGCTCGCTCAGCGTGATAAGCAGGGCACCGGCCTGCCAGCGCTGTAAAAGGAGACGTCCCACTTCCATCAGCGCTTCGTCTTTTTCGACGGGATGAACCGGTGGTGTGAGGGGGATGCCCGCGGCGGCAAATGCTTCGGACCGGTTCGGCTTGATTGCGGCGACTCCCGTCCATTCAAGGGGATTTTTTGGATTAGGGTCACAAGTCACGATCGTGCCGCATTCCTTAGCGGCTCGGATCACCTCATTGACAAGAATCTGGTCAAGGAATCCTTTTCCATAGTCCTCGATGAGAACGGCATCCGCTCCTTGCACCAGCTTCCTAGCCTTCACGACAATATCGCTGCTAGACGAACCTGGAGTTGCCCTATGATCACGATCAAAGCGGACGACTTGCTGTCGCTGGGCGATGATGCGTGTCTTGACAATGGTGGAGGCATTGGGATCGGTGAAGAGGCCTTCCGTCGAGATGCCCTCTTCCTGGAGGCGCTTGGTCAGCTTTTCTCCGGCCAGATCTGCTCCGATGACTCCCAGCATGGTCACCGAGTCGGTGAATCCCCTTAGATTTCTGGCCACATTGGCGGCTCCACCAGGATAACTTGATTCTCTCTCCACCTCCACGACGGGAACAGGTGCTTCAGGAGAAATCCTGCTGACGTTTCCCCAGACGAATTCGTCCAGCATCAAGTCGCCGATGACAAGCAACCGTTTGGCGGATGCGGCATCAAGAATGTGTTGTAATCTTTTAAGGTCCATTACAGATTGAACATAACAAAAAGCCTGTGAACTACGAGTCCCCAATGCTCCATGGCAAGTCCCTCCGCGGCGAGGGTATTTTTTCCGGTTTTTCGATGAAACAAATTTCACTGCTTACATTGCTTGTGTCGGTTTCCGGTGTCTCGGCCCTCCTTGCCGACATGCCTCCGAAGAAGATCGCCCTCTCTGACTTTCCCGCAGCAGCCGTTCAGGATGTTGTTGTGCCCGTCCCCAGTGAGATTTTTACCGTTCTGGATAAGCTCGGGAATCCCAACTGGAAGTCCCAGTTGCGTGATGGGAAAGCCCAGACTCCCGAAGATCGTGCGCGCACTGCCCTTCTTTTAGGCAATGTGATTGCCGAGGGCTTCGTGGCTGTCGAGGCGGAGGATTCGGAACGAGTGAAAGAACTCGGCCGTCAGGTGCTCACTCTTGCCGAGGCCATCAATGTCCGTAAATCAGTAATTGCACGCAGCAAGAGCATAACCGACAAGGCCGACCAGCGCGATTGGAAGGGCGTGCGAGCAGAGTTTGACGGGGCGCTTCAGGATGTGAGGGGTGCCATGCAGGAACTTAATGATCAGGACCTATCGCAGCTTGTGAGCCTCGGCGGATGGCTCAGGGGAACCGAGGTGCTCACCTCCATTGTCCAGAGCGGTTTCTCTAGGGATGGAGCCGAGCTACTTCATCAGCCGGAGTTAGTGAATTACTTTGATCGGTGTATCGGCTCCATGGGATCTCGTCTTCGTAAAAACCCCCTGGTCTCCGAGATTCGGGATGTTCTTCGGAAAATCGGTCCCATTGTGAATGAAGGTGGTGAGGACATATCGATCGATCAGGTTAAGATCATTCATGATCTCACCCATGGGGTAAATCAGCAGGTCGTCAACGGCGCCAACTGACCATGAAATTTTCCAACCCATTGCCGAATCGCCCCAGATGCCTGAGTTTACTCATGGCGGTCTCCATAGTGACGGTGTTCCTTCCGTTACGACTCCAGGCAACCGTTGATGACGCACTTTCCTTTGCCTACGAGGCTGCCCTTCCTTATTACAAGCAGGGCTTCTCAATAAGAAAAGATGCTTGGGGAGGAGATCTGGGCGTCCGTGAAAAAAAAGCGGTGAGTTCACAACTTTTCAAAGGCAATGACTACTGGTTTCTCATGGCCACGGATCTCAAAGGCGCCTCGCTCTCTGTTCATCTCTACGATGACAAGGGCAATCTGGTTGACGCGGAAAGTTGGCAAAAGGGCCGCTTTGCCGGCGCCAGAGTCTCTCCCAAGTCAACGGGGACATTCTTTGCCATCGTTCAAATCCTCAAGTCGCCCGAGGATCGTACTCCGTGGGCATTGGTTTACGGCTACAAATAGCCATCTTAGTTGAAGACAAAGGCCCAGCCGAAGACCACCCTCAATCCCAGTCCTGGGATTGCCACGAATGCAAGGCATGAGACGATCTCTCTCATGATGGAGTTTGCCAGTGGTCGTGTTCTTCTGGCGCTCTATGGAGGCGATGAGGGCTTGCTCCGAATGATGGAAGGCCGTCTAGGCATTAATCTGACCTGCCGCGATGGTTGGATGAAAATCAATGGTCCGAAAGATGCTGTGGACAGGGCGCAAAAAATATTTTTACAACTCGAAAAGGTGAGTGCAAAGGGTGCATTGATTGGACGTGAGGAGTTTCTTTATGCTCTGGATCATGAAGCGCCCGAGCCAGTCTTAGGCAAGAATGCATCTGGTGAAGGAAGCGTGGAAACTCGTCATCACAATGAATCGCTCGAGGGGCTCTACGCTGAGAGAATCCAGTGCTCAGTACGCAAGCCCCCCGTGGTCCCAAAGAATGTTTCCCAAAGGGATTATCTCAGGGCCATCGATTCCCATGATATCACTTTTGGGATCGGTCCGGCAGGAACTGGCAAGACCTATCTTGCCGTGGGCAAGGCTGTTGCTGCGCTTAGATCGGAAAGCGTCAACCGGATCATTCTCACCCGTCCGGCGGTCGAGGCAGGAGAGGCATTGGGATTCTTACCCGGCGAACTGCAGGAAAAAATTCTGCCTTATCTACGGCCTCTTTACGACGCGCTTCATGACATGATGGAGCCGGAGGAGATCCAGCGTGCCATCGATAAGAATATCATTGAGATCGCTCCTCTTGCCTATATGCGCGGACGCACTCTCAACAAGGCCTTCATCATCCTTGATGAGGCGCAGAATACAACGACGGAGCAGATGTTCATGTTTCTCACACGGATCGGGATGGGTTCCAAGTGTGTGATCACGGGTGATCGGACCCAGATTGATCTTCCCAAAAACAAACCAAGCGGCCTGATTGAGGCCGTGGGTGCCCTGAAGGATACCTCGGAAATCTCTTTTCATTTTTTTGGAGAGAAGGACGTGGTCCGTCACCCACTGGTTCGAGCCATCCTGGAAGCTTACAAAGAGCATAGGGGAACGAGGGAGAGCAGATTTTAGCCAATCGTTGAAAAGCCTCCGCAAGAAAAACATCACCTGCAATGTTCCGATTTCTCAAAAAAAGACGCCTTGAGGCCAAGGGGATGAGCTGTGGAAAGACCCGTCTTTCCAAGTCAGGCAACAGATTTTTTGAACGGCTAGAAGAGAATGTGCTGGTGAAGGGAGGGATCATCCTCATGGCCTCAGTCCTTCTTGCCATCTTCTGCTTTTTCAGTGGTTCGCAGGACGCTCTGATGCAATTTTTCCTTTCGTTGATAGTCCTTGTGCTTGCTGTCACCCTTCCGTTGGTGAGTAAAGACTCCCCGTTGGTGAAGAACTCGCGTCTCACGCTCTTTCTTTTATTGATTCTTTTGCAACTGGGACTGGGAAAGTTGATCCAAGGGCAGAGTGATGATGTGCTTTCACAGGTCTTGATCCCCTATGCGTTGGCCCCGATATCAATCTCCGTCATGCTCGGCGCCCCGACGGCCTTCTTTGCCTGCGTGACGGGTTCCCTGTGGTGGATGGTGCTTCAGCAGAAGGGTGATTCCGGTTCCCTCTTATTGGTTCTTGCCGGCGGGCTTGCAGGGATTCTCTCCACTATGAATGTTCGTCGTCGCTCTCGATTGTTACGAGCCGGATTGTATTCCGGCATTTGTGTCGCATTTCTCTATCTGGTTTGGAGTTTACTCCCATTCATTCAAGGCGATTTGCCAAAGTTGCTCTCATTTCCCTGGCTTCAGGCCGTACTCTGCCTCTCTTACGCCGTAGGGGCGGGGCTTTTTACCGGAGTTGTGATCAGTGGTTCCCTTCCTCTTGTTGAAAGGATGTTCGGGATTACGACGGATATTTCATTAATGGAGATGGCTGATCTGAATCACCCGCTTCTACGTCGACTCAGTCTGGAGGCTCCCGGCACCTACCATCACTCCCTGGCCATGGCAAATCTTGCCGAGGCCTGTGCTGAAAAAGTGGGTGCCAATTCCTCTCTTTGCCGCGTCAGTGCTTATTTTCACGATATCGGCAAACTGGCTAAACCAGAGTACTTCACCGAAAATATGCCCCCCGGGGAAAACCCACATGACGAACTCACCCCGACCATGAGCTCGCTGGTCATCGTCTCCCATGTGAAGGATGGCGTTGACCTAGGACTGCGTCACAAACTCAACAGCAGGGTGATTGACGGTATCCAGCAACATCATGGGACAACACTTGTTGAGTTTTTCTACCAGCGGGCTTGCCGGCAGGAGAGGGATGCCCAATCCGGCGGCGGACTGATCAATGCCAATCCCGAGGATATTCCCAGGGTTAGCGAAGAGAGTTATCGGTATCCGGGACCGAAGCCGCAGTCTGTCGAGGCTGTTATCCTAGGGCTGGCCGATGCTGCAGAGAGCGCTTCAAGAAGCCTGGAGCGTCCCACGCCGCAGCGATTGGATGACTTGGTTCACGATCTCTTGCAGGATCGAATCAATGATGGCCAATATGACGAGGCTCCCGTGACCCTTTGCCAGTTGCAGGAGATTGCCGCAACCCTAGTTTCGAGCTTGGTAAGCATGTTGCACTCACGCATCTCTTATGGTCGCCGAAAAGACGACGCAAAGGCTTAATCAAACCCTTATTTTAAATCGTCGGGAACCGGTAGGTTCTTGATTTGTTGAACGGCGTCCCTGTGACAGACAAGGATAGCATCCTCCGTCTCTACCACCACAAGGTTGCTGACCCCGCAGAGAGCGACGAGGCGCTTTTCGCCCACAACAATGTTATGGTGCGCATCAAGTGTGATGACCCTTCCTGAAAGCGTGTTTTCCAAGGAATCTTTGCCCAAGTGGGCGGGAAGAGCGGACCAGGAACCGACATCGTCCCAGTCGTATTCAGCGACCGCGGCCACCACGCTTGCTGCTTTTTCCATGATGGCAAAATCGACGGAGATCTTTGGAAGCTTCGGAAAGATCTCGCCAAGATAGTCCTCGGCCGATCCGATCAAGGGGAACTCCAGGATAAAACGCTCCAACTCGGGTTGATGCTTCCGACATTCCTCGATAAAAGTCCCGGCTTGCCAGAGGAACATGCCTGCATTCCAACCATGTTTTTTCCCCTTGAAAAATTCCTCGGCCCGTTGTGCATCCGGTTTTTCGACAAAGCGTTCCACGGTCACAAAGCGTGTGGAACCCAAGTTGGGAATGGGAGATCCCAACTGGAGATAGCCGAACCCTGTCGAGGGATGGGTGGGGGTGATCGAAAAAGTGAGGATCGAGGGATGCTCCGCAACAAATTCTGTGGCCTCGCAGAGTTGGCGTTGAAAAGTCGCGACATCATGGATCATCGCATCGGCCGGGAAGAGCGCAACGATGGCATTCCGGTTTTTAGAGCGGGCGATAGCCGTCGCCAATGCAGCTGCCGGAGCCGTGTCTCGCTTGGCTGGTTCGGCGATGATGTTGGAATGTGGGAAAAAAGGGAGAGCGGCCCTGGTGGATTCCAGCTGAGCCCTGTTGGTAAGGATGAAAACCTGCTCGGGTGGGATCATGCCGCCGATTTTCTCAATCAAGCTTCCCGTGAACCGACGGATCGTTTGTTCCAGCAGCGTCTGTTCGCCAAGGAGTCGCAGCAGATGCTTCGGGGTGGCGGTCCGGCTGGCGGGCCAGAAACGCTCGCCACTTCCTCCGGCCATGATGAAAACATGGAGACGGTCGAGTGGTGAAGCGGGTGTGGAGGTCATGCTCATTTCTTAAAGTGTTGAAAGCGTGTTCTTCAATGTGACGAGTTTTTCGCTCCAGCGTGCCTGTCGTTGGCGGTGATCCTCAAGAACGCCAGCCGGAACCTTTTCCACAAAGGTCTGGTCAGTGAGCTTTGCATTCACCTTGTCAAGTTCCGCTACCGCTTTCGCGATTTCAGCCGTGATGCGCGTCCTTTCTGCATCAAGATCAAGGAGTCCTTCCAGGGGCATGTACACGGTACCGATGTCGGTGACCACGCTAGGCGTGCCGGCCGGTGGAAGCCCCGCGATCACCTCGACTTCGGATGCTCTTGTGAGTGCCGCCAGGATGGATGAACGGATGGGTGTAAAATCCTCCTTCGGTGCGATTAAAAATAGGACCTGCTGTTTGGAGGGAATCTTGAATTCCGCACGAAGGTTACGAACGGCGTGGATGGCACTGTAGAGAGACGTTGTCCGTTTTCCCGCTGCAGATATCCTCTCTTCGGTGAGTCCTTCCAGATGATTCTCGCTGGGCGGTTGAGAATAGAGGAGGAAGCCTTTGCGATCTCCTGATGCCGAGGCCGATGCGGGGGCCTTGCATCCAAGATGTCTCCAGAGTTCCTCCGTCAAATGCGGCATGAGCGGGTGAAGCAACCTGAGGATTCCCGGGAGCACGACATCCATCGTTGCAAGGATAGCGGTCCTGGTGGACGAATCCCTGCTTTCCTCAGCGTAGAGGATCGGCTTCGCCGCTTCGACAAACCAGTCGCAGTAGTCTCCCCAGAAGAAATCATACAGTAGCCCCGCCACTTCATGAAAACGATACTCGGCATACGCCTCACGCAATGCGGCGTGCATCGTGTCGAAACGCTCAAGCAAATGAACCGCAATATCCGGAAGATCCAGGCCGGCCAGGTCCGTGTGGGGGGATGCTGGTCCCTGCATCTCGCGGAAGCGGACAGCGTTCCAGAGCTTGTTGGCAAAGTTCCTCCCCTCTTCGATCTGCTTCTCGTCGAACTTGATGTCCTGACCTTGGGGGGCAACACGGATGATTCCAAACCGCAGGCCATCGGCGCCGTATTTGGCAATCAGATCGAGCGGATCCGGAGAGTTGCCAAGGCTTTTGGACATTTTACGGCCCGTTTTATCGCGGATGATGCCGGTGAAATACACGTCCCGGAAAGGGATCTCACCAGTGTATTCCAGTCCGGCCATGATCATGCGTGCAACCCAGAAGAAGATGATATCGGGGCCGGTGACCAGAACGCTCGTTGGGTAGAATTTCGAGCGAAGAGAGTCATCCATCGTGTCGTGCGCCCAGAGCCATGAGGAAAACCAGGTGTCGAGGACATCGTTGTCCTGTTTCCAGCCGTCGCCCGGCGATTCAATCTGAACTCTTGGGGGCTCGAAGGTTCCCTCGGGAGCGTACCAGACCGGGATACGGTGCCCCCACCAGAGTTGTCGACTGATGCACCAGTCCTGAATGTTCTCAAGCCAATGGTCGTAGACCTTTTCCCAACGGGAGGGAAAGAATCGGATTAGGCCGTTAAGTACGGCGTCACGCGCCTCGATTGTTTTGGGATACCTCAGGAACCATTGCTCGCTGAGGCGAGGTTCGACCGGAACGTCGGCACGTTCACTGAATCCTACATTGTTCTCATGAGGCTCCTCTCTGGTCAGGAGTCCGAGTTCCTTCAGGCGTTCCACCGCCTCGATGCGTGCCTCGAAACGGTCGAGACCGGCAAAACCATTCCCGGCAAGATCATTGAGAGTGCCATCGGCATTCATTATGTCGATGATCGGCAGATTGTGCCTCAGGCCGATCTCGTAATCAGCTTTGTCATGGGCTGGGGTTACCTTGAGGACTCCTGTGCCGAATTCAAAATCAACGGCGTCATCTCCGATGATCGGAAGTTCGACCAAGCAAGCAAGGGGAAGCGGGCGCCGCACATGTTTACCAATCAAATGTGCGTAGCGTTCGTCCTTGGGATTCACGGCAATGGCTGTATCCCCCATGATGGTTTCGGGGCGGGTTGTGGCGATTTCAAGCCACGTCCCGGGTGATTCCACGATCTCCAATTTGAAGTGGTAGAGGTAGCCCTTTTGTTTTTTGGGGACGACCTCCTCGTCGCTCAGCGCGGTGAGCGATACGGGGCACCAATTCACCATGCGTTTGCCACGGTAGATCAGTCCTTTCCCATAAAGGTCGATAAAGACCTCCTGCACCTTGCGTGCATAGGCCTCGTCCATGGTGAAACGTTCCCGTGACCAGTCGCAGGAGCATCCTAGCTTCTTGAGTTGACTGATGATGATGCCACCGTGCTTCTCCTTCCATTCCCAGACTTTTGCAAGAAAGGCCTCCCTCCCCAGGTCGTGGCGGGTCTTTTTCTCATCCTTACGGAGTTGCCTTTCGACGACCGTCTGAGTGGCGATGCCCGCATGATCAGTGCCCGGTAGCCAGAGGACCTCGTGCCCGGTCTGGCGTGCCCTGCGAGCAAGGATGTCTTGGAGCGTGTTGTTGAGGACATGGCCCAGAGTCAGAATGCCGGTGACATTGGGGGGAGGGATGACGATCGAAAAAGCCGGTGCTGAGGAAGCTGGGTCGGCAGTGAAGCAACCCGACGAGATCCAACGATCATACCATTCTGTTTCGACGTCGGTGGGTGAGTAGGCTTTGGAGAGTTCTGACATAAAAATCGGAGAAGTGATTAGAAAACATTCCCGAAGAGGGAAAAACAAGTTCTCAGAGCCAGCCAGATCGGGATTCTCCCGTGAAAACGTTTGAAGTTCATCGCAAGTCCCATGACTTTCAGGTGCCAGGGGGGAATTTTCGGAGGAATTCATTCCTATTGACTGGGGCCCAGCTTATTTTTTTGATTTTCCCCTTGTCCCTTGTCCCCTGAAGCCCGATTTTCCACTCTTCATGAAAGCCGTTGTCACCGTCATGCCGAAACCCGCCATCCTCGACCCTGCCGGTGTGGCCGCCGGTCGAGCTATGGAGCATCTTGGACTCAAGGGAGTGCGTTCCGTCCGAATCGGCAAATCGATCGAGATCGAAGTCGAGGGAGCCGATGAGAAGCAACTCCACGAGATCTGTCACGATCTCCTCTCCAATCCTGTGGTCGAGGACTACACGCTCAGGATTCTTTCCTAAGGTGGCAGGGACGATCTCCACCGTCATGCGTGTCGCAGTCATCCAGTTTCCGGGTTCTAATTGCGATACCGATTGCCAAGCTGCTCTGGCCTCTTTTCCCGGTGTCTCGGCAGAGATTGTCTGGCACAAGGAGACATCTCTTGCCGGTTATGATGCCATTGTGCTTCCGGGAGGATTCTCCTACGGCGATTACCTGCGCTGCGGCTCGATTGCACGTTTTTCACCGATTATGGGAGCCGTCCGCACTGCGGCTGATGCAGGTGTTCTCGTGCTCGGTATTTGCAATGGGTTCCAGATCCTCTGCGAGGCAGGCCTTCTTCCCGGAACGTTGATGCGAAATAACGGTCTCCTCTTCCGCTGCGAGAGCCTTCACCTTCGTGTCGAGAACACCGATGCGCCCTTCACCTCCGCTCTTCGCAAGGGACAGGTCCTCGAGATCCCGATCGCCCATGGCGAAGGAAATTATTTTGCCGAACCTGAAACCCTGAAACAGCTTGAGGCGAACGGTCAGGTCCTTGTCCGTTACTGCGATGCCTCGGGAAACGTGACGACGGAAGCAAATCCCAACGGCTCCCTGGGTAATATCGCTGGCATTTGCAGCCACGGCCGCAATGTCTTCGGCCTCATGCCTCATCCTGAGCGCGTCTGTGATCCTATCCTCGGGGGTACCGATGGTCGCGGTTTATTCCAGTCCATGATCGAGGCCGTCGAAAAGCCGAAAAGCTGAAATCAAAGCAAAGAACCTTTTTTCGCCTTAAATTCCGAAAGAGCTACCAGCCTCATCCTCATGGCCAATCCCGCGATCACTCCCGAACTCATTGCCAAGCACGGACTCTCCCCCGAGGAGTACGAAAAAGTCCTTTCCATTCTTGGCCGCCAGCCGAGCTTCGAGGAACTCGGTGTTTTCTCGGTCATGTGGAGCGAGCACTGTTCTTATAAGAATTCTCGTCCCGAACTCCGTAAGTTCCCCACCACCGGTCCCAGTGTCCTGGTTAAGGCGGGCGAGGAGAACGCCGGAGTCATTGATATCGGAGACGGGTGGGCGGTGGCCTTCAAGATCGAGAGTCACAATCACCCTAGCGCCGTCGAGCCTTTTCAGGGAGCGGCTACGGGTGTTGGAGGCATCATCCGCGACATCTTCACCATGGGGGCCCGTCCGGTGTTCCTCATGGATTCGCTCCGCTTCGGATCCATCGAAGGGGACAGCGATCAGGCCAAGACCAACCGCCGACTCTTTGCTGGTGTGGTCGCTGGTATCGCCCACTACGGTAACTGCATCGGTCTGCCCACGATTGCCGGCGAGGTTTATTTCGATGAGAGTTACAGTGGTAATCCGCTGGTGAACGCCTTCTGCCTGGGTATTCTACGCCATGAGCAGATCGCACGAGGTGCTGCTGAGGGTGTTGGTAATCCTGTCTTCTATGTCGGTGCCGAGACGGGTAGGGATGGGCTTGCCGGTGCCGCCTTCGCTTCCCGCGAGTTGACGGAGGAATCTAAGGCGGATCGTCCCGCCGTTCAGGTCGGTGACCCATTCCGCGAAAAGCTTCTTCTTGAGGCCTGCCTGGAGCTTCTTGCCACGGATTGCGTCGCGGGCATTCAGGACATGGGGGCAGCCGGTCTCACCTGTTCCACTTGCGAAACGGCCAGTCGTGGAGGCACCGGTGTCGAGATCGACATTCAACTCGTCCCTCAGCGTGCCAAGGGGCAGACTCCTTACGAAGTTCTTCTGAGCGAGTCGCAGGAGCGCATGCTGGTAATCGTCAAGAAGGGGCGGGAGGAAACGGTCAAGCAGATCTTCGAGAAGTGGGATCTCCCCTATGCGGAGATCGGCGTCGTAACTGATGACGGCCAAATGCGTGTGCGCAACGGAGATGAGATTGTTGTCGACGTTCCCGCCCGCGCCCTCGCTGATGACGGCCCGCTTTACAGCCGTGAGGCGGCACCCTTTACCCCGCCTGCCCCGCTTGATTTGGCATCTGTTCCTCCGGTTGATCCGCTGAAAGCCCTACCAACACTCCTTGCCCATCCCAGTATCGCCAGCAAACGTTGGGTCTGGCGCCAGTATGACCACATGGTCCGTACCGGAACAGCTGTCCTTCCCGGATCCGATGCAGCCGTCTTCGTCGTTCGCGAAGCCAACAAGATACTTGCCGCCTCCACAGATTGTAACGCCATTTACTGCAAGCTGGATCCTTCGGTCGGATCCCGCATTGCAGTGGCCGAGTGTGCCCGCAACCTCGCCTGCTCTGGTGCCGTTCCCATAGGCGTCACCGATAACCTAAACTTTGGCAATCCCCACAAGCCAGAGAACTTCTACCAGCTTCGAGCGGCCGTGGAGGGAATCTCCGAGGGATGTCGCGCCTTCAACGTCCCCGTTACAGGTGGCAACGTCAGTCTCTATAATGAGAGTCCCGCTGGCGCGATCGATCCGACTCCGACCATCTCGATGGTGGGCCGCATCGATGATGCCGCGCATATCACGACCCAGGCTTTCAAGGGGCAGGGGGATCAGATCATCCTTATTGGTGATATCGGTTCTGAGCTTGGTGGCTCCCACTATCTCCTTGCGATCCATGGACGGAAAGAGGGTGCTCCGCCAGTCCTCGATTTTGAAAAGGAAATTGCCATTCACAACGCCCTGCTAGGCATCATCCGAAAGGGACTTGTCCGCAGTGCGCATGATTGTTCCGAGGGCGGACTTGCTGTTGCTCTTGCCGAAAGTTGCTTTGGCACCGGGTTCGGGGCCTCCATTGATCTTGGAGAGACCGGTCAGAGGGCGGATGTGGATCTCTTCAATGAGTCTCAAGGCAGGATCGTTATCTCGGTTTCTTCCACTGATAGAAGCCAAGTTGAGTCCGAGTTGACCAGCAGTGGCGTTCACCACCGTTTCATCGGTACCGTTACTGCGGTTCCTGATCTCTCGATCACAACTGGACCCTCGGTCTACATCTGGCCCGTCTCGAATTTGAATGAAATCTTTGAGAATACCATTCCCTCCTTGATGGAGTCCTAATTGGTCGGCGGGAGTGACCGGAGCAAGGGGGCTTTTCATCGAGTTCCCTGAGATGAGTTGCCAGTAGGTAAGGTCTATGGCATTTTGGTGTTCATGAAAAAAAGTCGCCTCAAGCGCTTGAGAAGTTCTTTTGAAGCGGCCTTTTTCTCCTCATTTTTTAATTGGGGTGACGTCTTGATGCGTTAATGACGAGCGATCCCACAATAAATCCATTCACCCATGATTCAGGAAGCCGACATCAAACCCGATAAGGTTCTGATCTTTGACACCACCCTGCGTGATGGAGAGCAGTGCCCCGGCGCCTCGATGAATCTCCGAGAAAAACTTGAGATCGCCCGGCAACTTGCACGCCTGAACGTGGATATTATCGAGGCGGGATTTCCCGTGATCAGCGACGGAGACTTTGAAGCCGTGCAGACGATCGCCCAAGAGGTCAGGGGCCCGGTGATTGCCGGCCTTGCTCGCTGTGTTCCGAAAGATATCGAAGCCGCTGGTCGTGCCCTTCTACCGGCTGGTGAGCGAGCCCGTATCCATGTCTTCCTCGCGACATCCAAGATCCATCGGGAGCATAAACTCAAGAAAGCCAATGAGGAGATTCTCCGGTTGGCAGTCGAGGGTGTGCGGCAGGCCAAGTCGATGACAGCCGATGTCGAGTTCTCCCCAGAGGATGCCTCCCGCACCGAGCCGGAGTTTCTTGCCGAGGTCGTTCAGGCTGCGATCGAGGCTGGCGCTACCACGGTCAATATTCCCGATACCGTTGGCTATGCCATGCCCGGCCAGTATGCCGATCTGATCGGCTATCTCCGCAAGCATGTCCGCGATATCAAGAAAGCGGTGATTAGTGTCCACTGTCACGATGATCTTGGCATGGCGGTCGCTAACTCGCTTGCCGCCGTACAGGCCGGGGCTCGTCAGGTGGAGGGCACTTTCAACGGCATCGGGGAGCGCGCCGGAAATGCCGCTCTTGAAGAAGTCGTCATGGCTATCAAGACACGCCCTGATGTCTTTGCGGGACTCTCCACGGGAATCGTCACAAAGGAGATTCTGAAGACTTCTCGCCTGATCAGCCGGCTCAGCGGACTTCAGGTCGCCCGTAGTAAAGCCATCATCGGCGAGAACGCTTTTGCCCATGGATCTGGCATTCATCAGGATGGCATCCTGAAGATGAGGGAGACATATGAAATCATGGATCCCCGCGACGTGGGTTGGGGCGGGACTGACCTTCCACTCACCAAGCACAGCGGTCGCCATGCCATGGTGGCCCGCCTTGAGCAGTTGGGACTTACCCTCACGGAGGCGGAGATTGTGCCGATCTTCTCCAGATTCAAGGAGCTTGGGGATAAGAAAAAATTTGTTTACGACGACGATCTGGTTGCCCTCGCTGGAGATGCTGTCGCCGGTGAGACCGGTGCCTATGCACTGGAATCGCTGCAGGTCGTCTGTGGTGGGAGCACTGTTCCCGCTGCCACCGTGAAACTGCGTCATGGAGGAGAGATTATTGAGGAATCGAGTCCCGGTAACGGGGCCGTCGATGCCGCCATGAAGGCGATCGACCGGATTGTGAAGAAGACCGGTCACCTTGCTGTATACCTCGTCGAGGCCGTCACCGAGGGACAGGATGCGCTTGGTGAGGTCACACTCAAGGTTGACTTCGGTGATGGAAGGCTGATCACTGGTAAAGGGGCATCCACCGACGTCATTGAGGCCTCTGCCCGAGCCTACGTGAATGCAATCAACCGCGTGCTTCTCATGCAGCAATCTTCACCGGGCGTCCAGATGCCCCGAGTCTGAAACCTGAAATCAGAATCGTTTCTCCATTCCCTTAAACCTATTCCCAAGCAATCCCCAGCCCATCATACCATGAACAAAACACTCCTTATTATCCTCGGTGTCATCGTTATTTTGATTCTCTCAGCCGTTGGCAGCTACAACGGCCTCGTTGTCAACTCGCAGGCTGTTGATGCTTCCTGGGCCCAAGTTCAGAATGTCTATCAGCGCCGTGCAGATCTTATCCCAAACCTTGTGCAGACCGTCCAAGGTGCAGCGAATTTCGAGAAATCAACGATCGTGCAGGTCACCGAGGCACGAGCCTCTGTTGGAAAAGTGAACATCAACCAGAATCAGGCCCCCACCGATCCGGCCCAGTTGGCCCAGTTCCAGCAGGCTCAGGGACAACTCGGTTCCGCACTCTCCAGGCTCCTTGTAGTGGCGGAGAACTATCCAGATCTCAAGGCAACCGCCAACTTCCGCGATCTTCAATCGCAGCTTGAGGGAACCGAAAACCGTATCACGGTGGAGCGTGGAAGGTTCAATGCCGCCGTTCAGGCCTACAACACGAAGATCCGCACACTTCCGACCGTTTTCTTTGCCGGGCTGCTTGGTTTTCAGCAGAAACCATATTTTCAGGCGACAGCCGGAGCAGAAACTGCTCCTGCTGTGAAATTCGATTTCGGTGCGGCTCCGACTCCGGCGAAATAACGCATCTTACTGACCCCCGATGTTGAAGCATTCGCTACTTGCTCTACTTCTCTTTTTGGGGATCGGTGGAGAGATGATATTGGCGGATGCGTTGCCTCCAGCCCCGGAGCAATATGTGACCGATGAGGCTGGGGTAATTACCCCGACTCTGGTGACTCAACTCAATGAGAGACTCTCTGCTTTTGAGAAGCAGACTTCGAACCAACTTGTTGCGGTGGTGTTACAGAAACTGCCCGAGGGTTACTCCATTGATCAGTACGCTCAGCAACTTTACTCGGCGTGGCATATCGGGCAGAAAAAAACCTCGAATGGAGTTCTAATACTGATCTCGGTCCAGGAGCACAAAGGGTGGATCCAGACAGGTTACGGCCTCGAGGGAGCAATGCCGGATGCACTCTGTAGCAGGATCGTTCGCGAGACGATGGCACCCGCGTTTCGTACAGGAAACTATGGAGCCGGATTAGCAGCGGGAATCTCAGCGGTTATTCAGGCGACCAAGGGTGAGTACAAGGGAACGGGCCACGCTCACGGGAAACCGACCACCTGGAAGGATTTTCTTTTTTCCCCCGTGGGTTTTTTCCTGCTCGTCATGCTGGTACTGATTATCACCGGGCGTAACCGCCGTGATGTCGGCTCCGGAGGTCCGGGCATCGGAACGGCTGCCGCCACGGGCTTCTTTATTGGGGGAATGGGAGGTGGATTCGGTGGCGGTGGAGGAGGGGGTTCTGGAGGTTTCTCCGGAGGTGGAGGAGACAGTGGCGGCGGTGGAGGAGGGGGGGATTGGTAAGCCCATGAGCACCTCCTTTTTCAAATCAAAAAAATTTGAGGAGCGCCGTCATTTGATCGGTGGAATCGCCCTGCTCAGCATGCTCTTCTTTGGTAATTACATGCCGATCATCGTCACCCTGTTGTTATTACTAGGTGTGGCACTGATGGCAATTTACACTTTTTCAGGTTTTCGAACTGCAGTGCTCATTTCAGTTGCAGCCTTTTTCTTGGAATTTACCATCTTGTACTTAAGGCATTACACGACATTTAACGGAGTTGTGATCAACCTCTGGGAGTCCTTGGAACTATCACTTGTAACGAGTCTCTTCTTCTCAATGCTCTTCGGGGCTTTTGTATGGGTTCGTGCCCTCCTCCGCAGAAAACGTGCGGGATTCGACGAGGTGGTCGGAGCGTTCAATCTCTATATCTGGATTGCCGTGATCTACGCCTGTCTCTACACGTTTGTATCCAAAGAGGATTTGAAAGCCTTCCATCTCGACGATCAACTAGTCAAGGGGATGGACATGAAGGACTGGATGAAAAACTTCAATGACCTTTTCTATTTTAGTTTCTGCACGCAGACGACCCTTGGTTACGGGGACATCGTACCCGTTTCCCACTTTGCAAGAGCACTTGCAGTCACCCAAGCCATGATCGGACAGTTCTATGTTGCCGTGGTGTTGACCTATATCCTTAATCTTTGGATTCAGAACCTTGGCAAACAGGTGATCAAAGCCCCCGATGTCAAATCTGATTAATCCTTGAATGAGCATTTCGTAGTGCCTGTTAAAAAGGTGAAAAAAGAGGCTGTCAACAAAGGGAATGATAAGTTTTCCCCTCCCATTAAAGAGGGAATACCCTGGTTAAGTTACCAAGGGAATGGACTTGAGTCAGAGTGTCTGTAAAGTAATGCCTCACCATCATTTTTCACATGATCAAGATACCCGAACCCTTTCATCAGATCGCCCCGAATCCCTGGCATGATGTGCCCGTCGGCGAGGGGTCGGTAAGGGGGATCTTCCCAGCGATAGTCGAGATACCCATGGGTAGCTCTAATAAGTATGAGTTGGACAAGGAGACGGGGCTCTTGAAACTCGATCGTGTTCTTTACTCGGCGGTCTATTATCCCGCAAATTATGGATTCATTCCCCGCACGCTTGCTGATGACGGGGATCCGCTCGACGTTCTTGTGCTGGGTGCAGAACCGGTCTATCCGCTGACACTCGTTGTTGCCCGCGCAATCGGTCTGATGGTGATGAAGGACCAGGATGAGCTCGATCATAAGGTTATTGCCGTCCATGTAAACGATCCAGAGTACAGTAGTTACACGGATGTGCATCAGTTGCCTCCTCATCGGCTCGCGGTACTGAAGCGCTTCTTTGAAGATTACAAGACGCTGGAGAAGAAATCGGTCATCGTGGACGAGATTCTCTCCGCTGAAAAAGCCCTTCCTGTCATTGATGAGGCGCTTGGTAACTACAAGACCTGGCGAGAAGGAGGGGAAGTGATCCTTAACAAGCCTACGGTTTGATTTTTCACTCCTCACCCAGAGGAGTCAGGTCGGTCAGAAGTTGGGTCGTTTCCAGACTCCATCGTTATCACTGGTGCATCGCTGGACATAAGGGGTGATTTCCCCTAAATCTGGTGGACACGCGGATTCCCCCTTTCTTGGATGAAATTCAAGGGCTGGCGCCCCCTTCATCCGTGAAGTGATGTCCAATCACCAAACAATCATGGAACACCTTATTTATCTCCTACCCGTTTTAGGACTAGTGGCGCTGGTCTATCGTACGATCCTTTCAAGCTGGGTCATCAAACAGGACGCCGGTGATGCGAAAATGACCGGCATTGCCAGTTATATTGCCGAGGGTGCGATGGCCTTCCTCAAGGCTGAATACAGGATCCTTGGCGTTTATGTCGTTGTTGCCGGTATGGCACTTGGCCTTCTCTCTCAGGTTCCCAAGGTGGCCGCCCACTCAAGCATCTTGATTGTCGTGGGGTTTGTGGTTGGGTGCTTTTTCTCCGCCCTTGCAGGCTTCCTGGGAATGAAAATCGCCACCCAGGCGAATGTCCGCACCACTCAGGCCGCTAAGACGTCTCTTGCAAAAGCCCTGAAGGTCTCATTCAGCGGGGGTGCGGTGATGGGACTCGGTGTGGCCGGGTTGGCCGTACTGGGATTAAGTTCCCTCTTC
>Ga0207955_1000136_pt1 | contig 25155 bp, 33 predicted proteins | sample CryBogCBE29Jun09_FD_184563 | JGI IMG/M metagenome (GOLD analysis project Ga0207955, IMG submission 184563) | Freshwater microbial communities from Crystal Bog, Wisconsin, USA - CBE29Jun09 (SPAdes) (version 2) | ecosystem: Environmental > Aquatic > Freshwater > Lake | place: Crystal Bog... | reverse complement strand
TCGTTTTGTAGGCGGTTCATTGGCAACGTGGATTTCCGATAGCGGATCACAAACGATCTGGATTGGAGCAGACGCTAATGTGCAGCTCAACACCGGTAACTTGACGCTGCTGAACAACATTCCATTGGTTGCCGTAGACAATGGCGGCACGCAGCGGCAAGTGCTAAAGATGGCAACAAACAACACGTTGCAAATCGGCTTTACTTCTGGCAATGGCAATTTTCCATTGGGCAGATGGAATTTTGGCGCTGCGGTGCAATTAGTTAGAACCGCTCCGGTATACGGGACAACAGTCACAATTGACGCTTCGCTGGGTAATTCTTTTGACATCACGGCAACAAACGGCACTGGGTTTACAATTAGCAGTCCGACAAATAGTTACGATGGCGAAATTATTAACATCACCATTCTTAATACATCGGGCGGCGCTCTAGGCGCTATTACGTGGGGCGGCAATTACAAAATGTCTACGTGGACGTCACCAGCCACGGGCAACAATCGCTCAATCACGTTTAAGTGCAATGGAACATATTGGTACGAATTGAGTCGCGCAGCGGCAGACGTTCCGAACTAAGGACACCCCATGATCCACGCCGACTTCAACACCGTCCTTGAGGCGGGCGACCCCGAAGAACTGACGCAGCTCGAGCTGGCCCAAAAGGTGGGCGACGCGCTCAACAAGGCGTATCCGAATCACCCGTGGGTCATCGGCTTCCAAGGCGGTGGCATCGTCGTGCGACACCTTGCCATCGCGGGTGCGGTCGCCAACACATTGGGCAAGGAAGGGTTCAGCAGCCTCCTCCCGAAGAACAAACTGGGGACGCCGGACGAGATCCGCGAATCCTGCATACGTTTCGGCGGCGAGCTGCTCGAAGCGTTCGATTTACCGCGCGGGGCATGGGACGGTCGGGAGCCACAGGTGCCTAAAGCATGGCGCTATAAACAAACGAGCAACTTCACATGACCGACAGCACCCAGTGGCGTCCGCAACCGCCGAGCATCAAAGACCCGCCGGCGGGTGACGTGCATCTTGACTACATGGCGAACGAGCAGGACGGCGAAGGCATCATGCCCGAGCAAGTCAGTCCCGAGGATCAGTACGACGATTTTGACCCTGAGCAACCGAACTGGAAGCGTCGGGCGCAAGACGCGTATCGGTTCAGCACGTCATTCGTTGACACGAACTACCGCGGCGCCTGGGACAACTCCATTAAGGCGTTCAACAACACGCACCCGTCGGACTCGAAATACAACAGCGAGATATTCCGTAAGCGGTCCAACATATTCGTCCCCAAGACCAGGGCGATCATCCGCAAGAACGAAGCGGCTGCGGCAGCGGCATTTTTCAGCAACCTCGACCGCATCTCGGTCACGCCGGTCAACGGCAACGACGAGGTGGAGCGCGTATCGGCTGACGTCATGCAGCAGCTGATCCAGTATCGGCTTACCAAGTCGATCCCGTGGTTTCAGGTGTGCATGGGCGGTCTACAGGACGCGCAGGTTCAAGGCGCGTGCGTGGCTCACGTCCACTGGCGCTATGCCATGCGGAAGGATGCCAAGGGCAAGCTGATTCGGTCGGACGATAAGCCGTGCATTGACCTCATCCCGATTGAGAATTTCCGGTTCGACCCGTCTGCCAACTGGACCGACCCGGTCAACAGCAGCCCGTACATCATCCACATCATCCCGATGTACGCGGTGGACGTGAAGCAGCGCATGGAGCGTCCCGATCCGAAGGGGCGCCAGTGGAAAAAGTACCCCGACAGCGCCTTGATCTCGCCGATGACCGATGACAGCACCCGTCGAGCGCGTACGGGCGTCGCTCAGGATCCCCACATGGAGCGTCGCACGATCAGCGATTACGACATCGTTTGGGTGCATCGCCATATCCATCGTTGGAACGGCACCGACTACCAATTCTGGACGCTCAACAGCGACAAGATGCTGACCGATCCGGAGCCTTTGGATGCCACCGTGTTTCACGGCAAGCGCCCGTACGTGTTCGGCGTCGCCAACGTGGAAACGCACCGACCGATACCGTCAACGATCCCGCAAATGGTGAAGGGGCTGCAGGATGAAATCAACGAAATTAAGAACAGCCGTCTCGACAATGTTAAATTCGTACTCAACAAAGGTTATTTTGCCAAGCGTGGTAAAAACGTCGACCTTCCCGCCCTTGTCCGGAACGTACCGGGACGCGTCGTTCTCATGGACGACCCCGCGACCGACGTTGTGGAAAACACTTGGCCCGACATAACCGCATCGGCCTACGCTGAAGAAGATCGGAACAACGCCAACTTTGACGAGCTGGTGGGCAACTTCAGCGCCGCATCCGTCAGCACCCAGCGCAGCCCGCGCGAACCTGCCAGGGCGATGACGCTGCTTCAGGCGCCCGCCAACCTACTGACCGACTACATGCTGATGACGTACTGCGAGACGTTCATCGCGCCCGTCCTGCGCCAACTGGTGCTGCTCGAGCAGCATTACGAAACCGATCATACGGTCTTGGAGATCGCCGGCAAGAAGTCCAAGCAGTTCCAGAAGTTCGGCATGGACAAGGTCACCGACGATATGCTTGAGCGCGAGATGACGGTCAACGTCAACGTCGGCATGGGCAACACCGACCCGGTGACCAAGATGCAGAAGTTCCTGTCCGGCATCATGGCATTTGCCAAGATCAGCCTGAAGCCGCCGCCGGGCGTCAACCTTGAGGAAGTGTTCAAGGAAGTCATGGCGCTGTCGGGTTACAGTGACGGAGAGCGGTTCAGCATGGGCAACGATCCTGAGAAGGCAGCGCAGGCAATGCAGCTCAAGCAGCTTCAGATGAAGTTGCAGCAGCTCATGATAGAGCGTCGGGACAAGTCCGAGGCCAATGCGGTCAAGCGCGAGACGGCGACTCAGTCCAACATCGTCAAGCTGCTGCTGGCCGACAAAGAAGATCAGCACGAGAACATCAAGCTGTACGCCGGCCATCTGGCCGCCAAGGATCAGGCCGAGCATCAGGCGCAGTTGCAGGCGCAACAGGCGGCTGCACAACCGCAAAATATGCAGAAACCTGCATAAAAGGGGCATAAATGGGGAGGCACATTGATCCAGACGAGCCGCTGGTCCGTACAGCGGTTTTTGGGAAGCAGGTTGAGGACTTTTTGACGTCCGATATCGGTGATTACCTGCTCCAAAAGGCCAAACACGACGAGCAGACGGCCATTGAGGAGCTAATTTCGGGTGTCGGCGTCCTTGAGGACCGCCAGATTCGCGAGATTCGCAGTCGGATCTACTGGGCGCGCAATTTCACGCAATGGCTAGGCCATGCCGTGGACATGGGGCGTCAATCGTTGGAAATGCTGAAGGAGGATGAATAATGGCTGAACAAATGACCGATGAAGAAGCCCGCGCCAAGCGTGAGGCCGAAGCTCGAGCTGCCAACAAACAGCGCAACGACGAGCGCTTGGAACGTCTCAACGCCATCGCCAACCAGGCTGACGAGAAAAAGTCGGCTGACGGCATGGAAGATCTGGAAGACGAGGCGTGGACCGAGCAGGGCCCGCGCCGCGAACGCGAGACTGAGCAGGATGACGGCACGATTGTGGCCGAAGCCGAGCAGCAGGACCGCGATTTGGACGAAGCCCGCGCTGCCGGCGCTGACGACGTCCGTGTCACCAACGGCGAGACCTACTACCGCCTGATCGTCAACGGTCAGGAGCGGTGGCTGACGCTCCAGCAGCTGCGTGAGAACGCGTCAAAGGTGTCCGCGGCTGACGAATACTTGCGTTCGGCCAAGGAACTTGTTAAAAATAACCTCAGCGCCACTCCATCCCACAGGGACGAGTCGGCGGGCGCGGATCGAGGCCGCGTGCGCGAACTGCTCAACCGCGCGATTATGGGTGAGCAAGAGGCGATTGACGAGTTGGCACAGGCCATTGAGCGACCATCCGCCACGGCGGACGTTGCGAGACTTGTGGACGAGCGCGTTGATGGTCGGTTGACGTTTCGCGAAGCTGTTAATTGGTTTGACAAGGAATATTCGGCAGAGCTATCGGATCCCCGCTTGAAGGAATACATGGTCTGGAAGGACTCGCAGTTAGCGCAGGCCAACCCGGACATGGACTTCAAGGAGCGACTCCGCCAGGTTGGCGAAGAAGCGCGGGCATTGCGAGGCCGACCGAGTGCGCCAGCTGCTGATCCGCAGCGTCGAGCCGACAAAGAGCAGCGCAAGGCGTCAGTTCGGTCGATTCCGGTGGCCGGTGGACGGCAATTGGATGAGGCCGAAGAGGACGAGAATGAGACGTATGAGATGTCCATCGCCAAGATGGCACAGCTCCGCGGTCAAGCTCGCCCTATCGTGCATCGACGTTAAAAACCTCGTCATGGTGGCGAGGCCAACACTAGGAGTCTCGCCACATGGCAGGTCAAGTTTGGGCTGTTAACAGCCTCGGCGGCTACCTCTACAGCCGTCAGCTCTCGAACGTACTGCGCGCTAACGTGCAGCCTCTCGTCAAGTTCCGTCAGTTCGCTGACGTTCATGACATTTCTCAGCAGGGCAAGAAGAAGGGTGACACCTTCACGTGGGACGTGTTCTCGGACGTGTCGGCGGCTGGCGCCGTCCTCGTTGAAACGAACACGATGCCGGAAACCAACTTCACGATTGTGCAGGGTACCCTGACGGTCACAGAAGCTGGCAACAGCGTTCCGTACTCGGGCAAGCTCGACAACCTGTCGAAGTTCCCGGTTGAGGACGTCATCAAGAAGGTGCTCAAGAACGATTGCGTCAAGTACCTTGACCGCGGCGCGTGGACGCAGTTCAACCAGACGCTCTTGCGCGCCATCCCGACGGGCGGTACCTCGGCGACTGCGGTCACGCTGTACACGAACGGCACGGTCACCGGCACAAACTCCATTGCGTTCAGCAACGCCCACGCCAAGGCGATTGTGGACGCGATGAAGGAGCGCAATATCCCGGCGTACATCGCGGACGATTACTACGCGATTGCATGGCCGACGACGCTGCGTACCCTCAAGAACAACCTTGAGACGATCCACCAGTACTCCGACACAGGTTTTAACCTGATTATGAACGGAGAAATTGGCCGATACGAAAATACACGTTACGTGGAGCAGACTTCAATTTCTAAAGGTACCGGCACAGACGGTATCACCACAAACGCGTGGACCAACGGTCAGTCCGACTGGATCTTCTTCTTCGGTAACGACACGGTGGCCGAAGCCATCGCGGTTCCTGAGGAAATGCGCGGCAAGATTCCGACCGACTACGGTCGCAGCAAGGGCATCGCCTGGTACTACCTCGGCGGTTTCGGCATCGTCCACACGGCTGCGATTAACACCCGCATCGTGAAGTGGGACTCGCAGGCCTAAGGAGCAATAGCAATGTCACTTCAGAATACGACCAAAAATATGGCCTACGACAACGCCGCCTACATCGCGCGTGGCAATTTCGCCACCGTGATGACGGCGGGTTCGGGCGGCGTCTCGGGCAAGTTCGTGGCACACGCCAACATGCTGTTGTTCGGGCTCAACGCCTATACAACCACGGCTGGCACCTCGACCTACACGGCGACCCAGTACTACAACTACGCGGGTTCCTCAACCGCGGCCACCGTCCACGTGAACGCGTCGCAGCTCTCGCTGATCCGCATCACCAACACGGCCTCCGCCGGCGTCGCGCCGTCCCTGTCGACCTCCACGATCGGTCCTTTCTACGTCGACACGCTGTTTGCGAACGGCACGGCGACGGGTCAGATCGGTGCGGTGGCGCAGGTGGCGCTCAACACGTCCACGGGTTCGGCGGGTCTGAACGGCCTCGCCATCAACCAGGGCGATCAGATCTACGTTGTGAACGGCACGGACACGTCGTCGGTCAATCTCATCACGATTGACTACTCGGTTCTGCCGCTCGCTAACGTGGTCGCCTAAGGAGAAACGTATGCCTAAGATCACTCAGCCGGGTCGGAAGATGTACGAAACGCCGCAGGTCACCCCGGACCAGCTCGCAACCGAAATGTACGGCGGCGAAGCGCCGTCGCACACGGACGTCATCAAGTCGGCCAACGCTCGCGCCCAGAAGCGTCACGAGATGAAGGGTCAGCACGTTGCGGACGTTGAGGTGCTGCCGGACAGCGCCGAGATGGTTCACAACGAGCTGGTCGGCGTCCGCAACTCGGGATATTTGGTCAAGAAGGGCCTCGAGTACGGCGTCAACGCGTTCTACAACTCGTTGCCCCCGGGCATGGACATTGAAGATCAGGAAGTCTCGGACATCCGCAAGATGGACGTGTACGCCTACCAAGGCGGCCTTGGCTATCCGGGCGATGGTTGGGTCTACCGCAGCGCGGGTTCCATGATGCCTAAGACGAAGGACATGGGCCGCGTTGCGGAAACCAATTACATCGGCCGCAAGAAAGTCTGACCTAGGAGCCAGTCATGCCGAAGATCGTGCAAGAGAAGTTCCAGGTTAACTACCCGGACAAACAGTCAAGCGCAGAAAATCAGCATGGCTGGCTGACCGACATGGAAGCTCGGTCAAAGAAGATGATGCCCGGCCGCGAAGGTGTGCCGGGCGGGGACGCGGCGTCGCGTTTTATGAACAACGCCGCGTTCTTTAACAGCCTGCCCCCGGGCATGGACATTGAAGATCAGGAAGTGGTCGACATCCGCCGCATGGGTATCAACGTGTCGGGCAACATGCCGACCGAGTACGCTCGAGGCGATTTGACGAACAACGAGTTGACCGCGCAATCGTTGCGCGTCGGCTTTAGCAAGAAAAAGTTGCTACAAACGGACGATGAATACACGAGAGAGCACAACGATGCCTTCTACGATAACGTCGGTGGGTTTATAGAAAGGAACAATTACCTCGATCGTTTGTAGATATTGGGCGCGTGAATTCATCGCTCTTTACACTTAAGGCGTAATCATGGCAGGCTCTACACTCATCCAGACATTTCCCGCCAACGTCCAGTCGCCGGTGGGCATCTGTTCCATCGACCCGACGTCGGGCTTGGTCTATTCCCCGGGTTGCTCGAACTACACGCCACTCAGCACCGCGGGCACGGCTACCATCGACAACTCGAGTGGCGGCATCCTGTACGGCTTCAATGCCATCAGCACCGGCACGAGCTGGACGATCACGGCGTATGACGTGTACGTGCAGGGTACGGCGACTAACACCAACCAGTTGATCGCCACGCAAACGGCAGCGGCGACGGGCTTTCAGGGCAACCCGGGATCGGGTGGCACGGGCGTCCGTTACAATGGTAGCCTTGTGGTGGTCACGACCGGAACTCCCGGTCTGTGGAACGTACTTTGGGACTGATAGGGAGAGGACATGAAAGACGAATACACGGTTGATGGGACGATGTTGTTCAACCCGTCGCGTCCACACGGCACCGTCTATGGCGGTGGCCCGGAAGATGGTCGTTGGGTGCAGGATGGCATTCACTACCGCGGCGATCGTAAGCCGGTAGGCTACGTTGAGCCCGCGTTGGACCCGAAAAAGAAGGCGTAATCTACCGGGTAAGCCGGTACAACGGGACCGGCCTTGCGCCGGTCTTTTGTTTTAAGGAATCGCGATGTCATATGACTTACCGGTACGACGCAGCCAACAGATAGGCAGCGCGTTCACCGTGGCGACCCTGCCGAGCCTATCGCAAATGGTGGGCGAGCCGATTGGTATGCTTGCGTACACCGTCGATGGCGGCTTGTACGCATGGAACGGCACTACATGGGTCGCGGTCGCAGCCGGCGCTGCCTTGGCGCTTGGCATCACCCCGATCACGGGCGGCACGTCCGGTTATGTCCTGTATGACAACGCTGGCGTCGTTGGCGAATTGGCCAACACTGGGACGGGCAACAACGTCCTTGCCAACTCACCAGCGCTGATTACACCCTCAATCGACGCGGCCACCGGCGTATCCCTTGCTCTGTCATCGGCTACCGGCCTGACGTTGGGCGGCTCGGTGTTGGCCAAAACGAAAGTTACAACTTTTACGAGCAACGGCACGTACACGCCAGCCTCTGGAGCTATTGCCACTCGCGTAATTATTTGCGCGGCCGGCGGTTCTGGTGGCGCTGGAACCACGACAGCATCAGGTACAGCAAACAGCGGCGGCGGTGGCGGTGGCGGTGGCGCTTATTTCGACGTCACCTTCCCAACTTCAAGTTTGGGCGGCTCCGTATCCGTCACGGTTCCAGCAGGCCCGACATCTCCACCCGCAGGAACCAGCGGTTCAGTTGGTGGCAACGCATCGTTTGGCACGTTTGTCATAGCGTATGGCGGTGGTGGCGGAGCAGTCGGTCAAAGCGCTGCCAACAGCGGTGGCGGTGGCGGTGCGGGTACATTACAGGTTGGCGGCTCAACAACCAGTTCGACAGCCGGTACGGCTGGTAGTTCGAGCGGCGTAGCCGGTGGGTCTGGCGCGGCAGGTCAAAGCGCAGGCTCTCCAGCCGGCGGCGGCGGCGGCGGCGGTGGATTGAACGGTGGCGTCGGTCAAGTTAGCGGTAGATCTTTGTATGTTTTGGGTGGTGCGTCAGGCGGCGGTTCAGGTGGGGGCGTGTCAACAGCTCCAGCGACGTTTGCCGGTGGCGACGGACTACTTAACAACAGCACCACGCACACCATTGCGGGTACAGCAGGATCTGGAAGTAACGGTGGCGCAGGCGCATCGCCCCCCACCCTTGCTGCGTATATCGCAAACGGTGGCGGCGCGGGTGGCGGTTCGGCCATTTCAACCTTTACTGGCGGCAAAGGCGGCGACGGTGGATTTCCCGGCGGCGGCGGCGGCGGCGGTGGCAGCGCGTTGACAACAGGTGTCGCAGGTGCCGGTGGCGCAGGTGGCGCTGGCGTCTGCTGGGTCGTGGAGTATTTCTGATGTCGAACCGATATGCAGTTATCAACAACGTTAGTGCGGTCACCAACGTCGTGTTGTGGGATGGCGTAACGTCGTGGACGCCAAACGATTATCAAGCTGTTGATGCCGACGGCAATCCGGTTGGAGACCCGACACCACAAGTCGTCATTCCCGACACAGACCCACCAACCGCACAGATCGGTTACACATACAATCCCGGCGACGGCACATTTACGCTCGTTCCCGAAACTGTTTCACAATCACCCGGGCTGTTTTCGCGGATTCTGTCCGCGCTCAACCCATTCAAGTAGTACCAGAGGGAGGAACTCATGGTCTGGAAAGCAGATGATCCGCAGGGGAACGAATCGGGCAAGATTCGATGGGAGTTGGTCAAGTGGACACGTGGCCGTGGCCTCGATGTAGGCTGCGGCCCGAACAAAGCGTTCCCGCACATGATCGGTGTGGACAACGGCGCGGACATCCAGTTATTCGGCCACCAGTTCAAACCTGACGTGTGGATTGACGACGCCGCCGACCTGCGGCTGTTCGGCACGGAGTCAATGGACTTTGTGTTCTCGTCGCACGTCTTGGAGCACATCCCGTTTGACAACGTGGTGAAGTGCCTGAAGGAATGGCTGCGCGTCATCAAGTTGAACGGCTACCTCGTTTTGTATTTACCCGACGAGACGCTGTACCCCAAGGTCGGCGAACACGGCGCCAATCCCGACCACAAATGGAACGTCTCGTACAAACTTATCGTTGAGTTGATGGAAAAGGCGGGTTGTTGGGATCTGGTGGACTGGCAGCGACGCGATCAGAACGACGAATACTCGCTTTTTTTCGTGTTTCAGAAAAAGGGAAAGCACCACACGTTCAGTTGCTCCAAACCGAAATTGCAGGTCAAGCGAGCCGCGGTGGTACGGTACGGCGCATTCGGCGACATCGTGCAAGCGTCCTCGGTGTTCAAGGGCCTCAAGGAGCAGGGCTACCACGTCACGGTGTACTGCTCTCCGCCGGGATCGGACGTCATCCTGCACGATCCGAACGTGGATGAGTTCTACTATCAGGACAAGGATCAGGTCCCGAATCACGCTTTAGGCGCGTTCTGGGACTACCAGAAGGCCAAATACGACAAGTGGGTAAACCTGTCGGAGTCGGCTGAAGGGACGCTGCTGGCGTTGCCTGGGCGGTTCCTGCACGGCGTCCCACCGAAGTTGCGGCACAAGTTGACCAACGTCAACTACCTTGAGCTGCAACACGATGCCGCGGGCATACCGCACAAACCGGCGGTTCACTTCTACGCGACACCCGAAGAACAGGCGTGGGCGAAGGCGACGAAGGCCGCGATGGGCGATTACACCATTGTCTGGTCGCTCGCCGGATCGTCCGTACATAAGACGTGGCCCTACGTGGACAACATCGTGGCGGCGCTGCTGCTGGAGTTCCCGAACGTCCATATCGTCATGGTGGGCGGCCCGTCAGCGGTGTTGCTCGAACAGGGTTGGTTCAAGGTTGACGAGACCGGGATGCCGTTGCGCGATGCGGCGGGCAAGAAGATACCAACGGATCCGCGCGTACACCCCATGTCGGGCGACTGGACGATCCGCGAGACGATGGCATTTGCTCAGGTCGCGGACATGGTGATCGGCCCGGAAACGGGCGTGCTGAACGCGGTATCGCACGAGAACGTCGCCAAGGTCGTGTTCCTTTCTCACTCCACCTCTGAAAATCTGACGCGAGATTGGATCAACACGCACGCCCTGATTGCCAAGAACACGCATTGCCCGGGCCGTGGCGACAACGAGGCCCCGGCGTGCCATCAGTTGCATTACGGGTGGGATCATTGCAAAAACTCGTTGGACGATGAGGGCAAGCCAATGGGCATCGCGCAATGCCAGATCGAAATCACCGACGAAATGGCATGGGCGGTCATCGCGCCGCAAATCCATCAGGCGCTTAACAAGGCGGCATAAATGAGTACGTCAGGCACATACACTTGGACGGTGACACGGGATGACATCATCCGTGAAGCTCTCCTCAACATCGGCAAACTGGACGTTTACGGTCAGATTGACCCGATTGAGACCACCGACTGCGCCCGCAAGTTGAACATGATGGTCAAGACGTGGATGGGCCGCTTGGACTACGCGCCCGGTTTGAAGGCATGGACGCGGCAGCGCGGCGACCTGATCCTGTCATCGTCGCAGTACCAATACGCGCTCGGGCCGACGGGCAGCAACTGGGCCGGTGGCGTGGCGGCATTGCCAGGGCAGAACTACGGTCAGGATCAGTTGACCACGGGCGCGAACGCCGCAGCCGTCACGTTGTTCACGGGCGTGGGTTCAACGGGCAACTTCACGGCGGGCGATTACTGCTGTGTGCAGCTCGACAGCGGTGACATTTTCTCCACCACCATCACGGCAGTGAATGCGGGATCCGGCTCAATCACGATTGCCACGGGTTTGCCATCCTCGGCGTCTAGCGGCAACTATGTGTACAACTACACGACCAAGGCGCAGCGTCCTTTAGAAATCGTCACGGCAATTTTGCGCGATAACCAGAGCAACGATACGCCGTTGGACTACATGACGCTCCAGACGTACGAATCGCTGCCGACCAAGACATCAAGCGCGTACGTCGCGGACCCAACCGCCATCTATTACGAGCCACAGATTGGCAACAACGGCCCATCGCAGGCGAACGGTCAGTTGTACATCGACTGTGGCGGCGCTCAGGACGTCACTAAGCAGATCCACATCGTCTACCTGCGGCCCGTGCAGGACTTCAACAACCCGTTGGACAATCCCGAGTACCCGCAAGAGTGGTATTCGGCACTGTGCTGGGGACTGTCTAAGCAGATCGCGCCCATGTTCAACGCGCCGTGGGGGCCGGTCATGGAACAGAATTTCCAAGAGGCCGTGACGTTTGCGCGTCACAGCAACACGGAAACCTCGGACGTGTACTTCATGCCAGGCGCGGGTAACCCGTAATGAAAGTCGTACCGATGTTCGGGGCGGGCATTCAGGGGAGGTCGCTGCCGGTCACGGCACAGCGACGCCTCAATTGCTATTTCGAGCAGCGCCCCGACGGCGACAAGGCCAATATCGTCGTCTACGGGACGCCCGGACTGGTCAACCTCGGCACGATGCCTGGGGTCATCCGACGAATGCTCGGCACCCAGTCGCTGCTATACGTCGTGGCTGGCTCTAATGTCTATTCGGTCAGCACGTCGTATGCGCGCACCACCATCGGCGCCCTGAACACCAATTCAGGCACGGTCTCAATGGCGAACAACCCGTCGCAGGTCGTGATCGTGGACGGCGTGAACGGTTACCTGTACACACCGGCTACCGGCGCGTTTGGTCCGATCACGTCGCCCGGGTTCCCCAACGGCGCCAACACCGTGACGTTTGTCTCGGGCTATTTTGTGTGCGAGCAGCCGGGTAGCCAGTATTTCTGGGTCTCGAACCTGTACGACGGTTCCACGTGGAACGCCCTGGCATTCGCGTCGGCGGCTCAGTACAGCGACAACATAAAGGCTGTGGACGCCCTGATTGGTAACCTCGTACTGTTCAGCGAGAAGCACACGGAATTCTGGCAGAACGTCGGTACGTCACCCGAGCCGTTCGCGCCGATCATCTCGGCAACGTCTGAGTTCGGTATCGCTGCTATATACTCGCGCGCGCACGTCAATCAAACCATCTGTGTCTTGGCGATGAACCCCCAAGGGGCGCCGCAGGTAGTGCAGATCGCGGGTTACAACATCACCGTGATCTCAACGCCGGACATGGACTACATCATGTCCAAGATGTCCACCGTATCGGATGCCATTGCGCTCTCGTACATGGTCAACGGGCATCCCATGTACCAGATCACGTTCCCGACTGCGGATCGTTCGTTCCTATACGACACGGCATCGGGCTTGTGGAGCGAGACCCAAACGGGCTTGACCACGAAATACAGCACCCGACACATCGCCCAGCACTCCACGTATTTCAACGGCTACACCGTCGTGTCGGAATACAACTCGGGCAACATTGATCGCTACGACACTGCGACCTACACCGACAACGGGGCGATCATCCCGCGCGAACTGATCACCCGTCACGGTTCCAACAACTTCAACGTGTTCAGCATCGACGAGATCTACCTTGACATGGAAACAGGCGTGGGCCTCGTATCCGGTCAAGGGTCGGCACCCTGCGTCATGTTAGAGGTCAGCAAAGACAACGGCAGGACGTATTCCACGCCGCGGCAATTGAGCCTCGGCGCGTTGGGCAACTACCGTCAGCGCCTGATCGCCCGTCGGTTCGGATCGTCCCGCGATTTTGTATTCCGCATCCGGTTCACAGATCCGGTGCAGTTCACCATCACCGACGGCGCAGTGACGATCCGCGAGGGCGAACAGTGACCGCTCCGTTATCGCCAATACCTGGGCCACAGATCAGCTCCAAGGACTTGCTCACGCCAGTCTGGCGTTCGTGGTTCAATCAACTGTACCAGTACATCAGCGTCAGCGGTGCAACCGGTGGCTTTCTGGGCGCATCCACCCCGCTATCCACCACCGCACCTTTGACGGGCGGCGGTTTATTGTCGGCCAGCTTGACGCTCGGAATCGACCAGACGGCAATTACCATTACCGAATCGCAAGTCACGGGCCTGACAGCCGATCTGGCGCTCAAGGCGCCGCTATCGTCACCGGCCCTGACCGGCACACCCACGATCAACGCCGTCTCCATACGGACCGGCACGGGAAGCCCTAACGGATCCGTCACCGGTAACCCGGGTGACCTGTATCTCAACAAGTCGGGCGGCGCGGGGACGACGCTCTACGTCAAAGAATCGGGGACGGCGACAAACACGGGATGGGTGGGCAAATGACCGCAATAGCGCAATTGGTTGAGGGGCATGGCGAGAAACTGGATCAACTGGAAGCCGAAATGCACCGGTTGCCACAGCAGACGTGCAGCGTGCGCCACATATTCGCGCCCGGAATGTACATCCGAGAGGTGTCTATTCCCGGCGGCACGTATGTGGTCACCCACAAGCACCGCGAGCCGCACCTAAACGTATTTGTGCAGGGCAGCGGCACGATGATCATGTGCGACGGCAGGCATCAGCCCATGAAAGCGCCGATGACCTTTGTCAGTCAGCCAGGGCGAAAAGTCGGCTACGTTGAGACCGACCTCGTGTGGCTGAACGTCTGGGCCACCGACGAGACCGACATTGACAAGCTCGAGGCCATGTATTTCGACAAGACCGAGGAGTTTGCCGAGGCGCAGCAGCAGCACCGGCTGACGCAAAACGTCGCCTTAATCGGCCACGACCGTGACGATTACGCCACAGTGCTGGCCGAGCTGAACGTGCCCGAGTCGTATGCCCGTTCCGTATCCCAGAATATGGACGACCTGATCCCGCTGCCGTTTGGGGCCTACAAGGTCAAAATCGGCGCGTCGCTCATTGAGGGCAAGGGCGTCATTGCCACGGCTGACATCGCGGCGGGCGAATTCATCGGTCCCGCACGGATCGGCACCCTGCGGACGCCGTTGGGACGCTATGCCAACCATTCTCCTACCCCAAATTGCAAATTTGTCAATGCAGGCGACCGCATTATTTTGGTAGCATTACGCCCGATAGTGGGCTGTCGCGGAGGCTTTGACGGCGAGGAAATCACGGTGAACTACCGGGACGCCCTTGCACTTAACCTACAGATCGGAGCGCAGTCATGAGTGGAGTCGCAGGGGCTATCGCAGGAGCCGCAGTAGTCGGTGCCGCCGGTAGCATGATCGCCGGTAGCGAGGCCGCATCCGCGACCCGAGACGCGTCCAATGCCGCTATTGCGCAGCAACAGGCGGCGCTACAGCAACAAGCCCAGTTGTCCGCTCCGTACCGTCAGCTCGGGCAGAACGCGATGGGCGCGTACCAGAACCTGTTGGGCATCGGCGCCAACGGTCAGGTCAACCCGCAACTCGCGGAGCAGACCTTGCAGAATATGCCCGGGTATCAGTTTCAGCAGCAACAGGGCCAGCAGCAGACGTTGGCCGCGGCCGGCGCGATGGGCATGGGACTTTCTGGCAACACTCTGCAAGCGCTGTCCAAGTACAACCAAGGCTTGGCTGATTCCACGTATCAGCAAGAACTCCAGAACCTTCTGGCACCCGTTCAGTTGGGCCAAGCGGCAGCGGCGGGTCAAGCCGCAAACGTCGGTCAGGCCGCATCCAACATCGGCAACATTGCGATGAACCAAGGCCAAAATCAGGCCAACATCGCCATCGGCCAAATGGGCGGCATCACCGGATCCATCAACAATGCCATGAACCAGTACACAACCATGAACACGCTCAAGGCGCTACAGGGCGGATCCGCAGTCGGCGCATCACCATACGTTGCCCCGACGTTATCCACCCCGCAGACCAGCGGCTTTGGCGACATTTTCGGAGGCCCCTGATATGGCTATTGATCCGCAAAGCATCGCCAGTATTGGCCAGAACGGGCCAGACATCGCCGGTTCTACGATGAAGGCATACACGTTGGCCGACGCAATCGACCGACGTCAAATGAACCAGATGACGTTGCAATCGCAGCGCGAAGAACAAGCGGATCTGTCCAAGATCAAGACGCTGTCGCAACAATACGACCTGAGCAACCCCGAGCAGCGTCACGAGCTGGCGTCGCGGGTGCAAAAGGAAGTCGGCGGCAAGTACGCGATGGACTTTATGCGGATGGCTGACGAGCAGGATCGTCGCTCTCAAGAACTGAGCGCGTCGCAGCTTGACACGTACCAGAAAAAGCACGAGATCATGACGTCGGCCATCATGCCGATGTATCAGCAGATTCAAGCGGCGACGCAGCAAGGTATCCCACCAGGGCAAATTGAGGCGCAGCTGCTGCCGGCGTTTAAACAGACCCTCGACACGCTGCAAAAGCAAACGCTGCCCAACGGCGAAAAGGTGCTGAATCAACAAGACATCCAGCAGATCTCGACCATGCTGTCGGGTCAGCCGGGCGCATTGTTGGGCGGCATCAATTCCGCGATGGCGGCGTCAAGGACGGCGCAGGAATTTTTTGCTAAGCAAGCAAAAGAAAAGCGCGAAAGCGAAAATGTTCAAAGCGAGATCAAGCACCGCGAGAACATGGAAGAGCAAGGTCGCGAGCGGTTGGACATCATGCGCGGCAAGGCGGCTGAAGGTAAGGGCGATCCGTTGTCGGCTGACGCCATACGACAAGCGGCTGAACGGATCGTTGGCGGCGAACCTCGCAATCAGGTCATCGCGGGCTACGGTCGTGGCGCGCAGGGCGCCGAAAACATCCGCAAGATTGATAACGCGGTGGCGGCAATGACCGCCGGCAAGTCCGGGAGTTCCATTACGGAAGCCGGCATCACGCGAGCCGGTGAGCGTCGCACTGAACTTGAGCTTTCGGCGCGTGAAGGCAAAATTGCCACTGCGGTCAAAGAAGCTCAGAACTTTGCCACGATTGCGTTGGACGCGTCGGCCAAGGTTCCTCGAGGTCAATTCCTGCCGTGGAACAAGCTGTCCCAATACAAGGACACGCAGGTGCAAAGCCCCGAGCTTGCATCGTTCAAGGCTGCGACGTTGTCGTTGGTCAACGCTTACACGCGAGCGGTCGGCGGCGGCACGGTACACGTTGCCGACAAAGAACACGCTAACGAGATGCTCAACACCGCGCAGTCGCAACAGGCGTACGAAGCCGTGGTCAAGCAGCTCATCACCGAGACGCAGGCCGCATTGGCAGCGCCCGGCCAAGTCCGCGCACAGGCGCGAAACGAGACACCCACCCCTGCCGCTACAACCCCCCAAGCTGGGTCCCCTCCCCCCAGTTCCCCTAGTAGCGGTGGGGGTGGACCTACCATGTCGGCACAGGATCAAAGCGCGTTGGCGTGGGCTAACGCTCACCCGAACGATCCTCGAGCGGCGGCGATCAAACAGAAGTTGGGCGTGCGCTAATGGCTGACTTTGACCCAGATGCGTATTTAGGAACGCCGGCGGCGCCTACGGGCGGGTTTGACCCCGACGCGTATTTGGCAAGTACGCCAACTCAAGCTTTACCCAAACGGCATTGGTGGGAAAGCCCCGCTGGTCGCACGGGCGGGGAAATGGGTCAACCTGGCGCATTCATCCCCGGCGGCAAACCAACTGCCAAAGAACAAGCGGCGGTGACCGCCGGTGCCGAAGGTTTGGCCATGGGCGTCGGTGCGCCGATATTGGCGGGCATGGAAATTGTGGCGCCCGAATCGTACAGAAAGCTTGAGGCGGGTTATCAGGCGCAGCGGTCACTGGCTGGTGACAAGGGCATAGACGTTCCTCGAGCTGCTGCTGAATCTATCTACATGGGTTTAATGCCTGAGATCAAAGGCGCAAGCGCGTTGGCGCGTATGGGCAAGACGGCGGGTTACAACGCCCTGATCGGCGCCATGACGCCAACGCAACAAACGCAACCGGGGTCAACGTTGGTCCGCAAAGGCGAGCAGGCCTTGACGGCCGGCGGGCTCGGTCTGGCCGGCGGCGCCGTGGGCGAGGCCGTTGGCAAAGTTCCGGGAAAAGCCGCGGGCACTACGGACGACCCGTTGGCTGGCCTGTCCGGTCCAGACATTGCCAAGGCGACGCGTCAGGTTGACGAGTTCGTGACCCAGAAAATGGGCATCAACAAAAACGAATTGGTTGAGTCGGTTTACAAGCAGCTGCTGACGGTGGCGCGTAACGCCAAGACGTTAGACAAGCTGGACCCCGCGGCGGTAGCGCGACTCAACAAGCTCCGCAGCGTCGGCATCACGGAAGCCACACAAGGGCAGCTGACCCGCGATCCCTTGCAGCGTCAGGCAGAAATTCAAGCGCAGCAGTTGGCCGGCGGCGAGGATTTGCGCCAGTTGACAATTCAGCAAAACAAACAGCTGTTGAACAATTTGTCGCTGTTGCGTGGCGACCGCGGCGTATTGCCGTACGAAAGCACAGGCGCCGGGCGCGGCGTTCGAGAGGCGCTGGAGGCCAAGTATCAATCGTTGAAGCGTGGCGTCAGCCGCCTGTACCGCACGGCAGAGCGCGTGGCCGGCGACACGCCAGTCAACGCCGGCGAACTGGCCGATCATGTCAACACGCATGGCGACCCGGGTTTGATCCCGTACGTAAAAAACAAGCTGCCCAAGGACGCGTACGTTGTTGACGAGAACGGACTGCGGCTGACCCGCGAACTGACGCTGAAAGAACTGGAAATTGTCCGTAAAGCAGCGACGACCGCTAAGTTGGCCGGCGGCGATAAAGGCCATTACGCCGGCGAGATTACTGACCTGATCGACCGCATTACCGAAGGCAAAGGTGGCGAAGCGTATGCGGCTGCTCGAGCTGCTCGGCGCAAGGTTGGCGAAGAATTCGAGCGGACGCGGGCGGTAGAAAGTTTGGTCAAGACTCGCGGATTGTCGAAAGAAAAAGCCGTGGCGCTGGAAGATGTTTGGCGCCAGTCGGTCATCACGGGTTCAGTTGAAGATCTACAGAAGCTGAAAGATTCGCTGACCAAGCCGGTGGAGGCCGGTCGGTTGGGCGCAAAGCGGACGCAGGCACTGGTCGCCAAAGGCACAAAGGCGTTTGACGACGTCCGTGCCGCCACCGCGGATTACTTGTTGTCGAAGGCCACACGCGGTCCGTCCAATATGCCAGGCGACCCGGTGATCGGCTGGAATGCTTTCCGTAACGCGGTGAACGAGATTGGCCCGGAAAAGCTTGAAATCCTATATGGCAAAGCCGGCGCTAAGAAGTTGAAGGACGCTGTTGAGGCGTTGGAAATCATCAAGACCGAAGATGCCAACGCTTGGAAAGGAAGCCCCACGTTCAAGCACCTTTTGGGCGTGCTAGACACGTTGGGCGGTTTGGGCGGCAAATACATCGGCACTGAATTTGTGGCCGGCGCAGTCAAACAAGCGGCAAAGCTTAAAGAAATGGGCGCAGCCGGTCGCACCGCTCGAGCTGCTGTGCAGAATCCGTTGGAGAAGGCCGCACGCGAAGGCCAGACGTTGGAAAGCTTGCGCCGCAAAGGCACGATTCCAACGATTACAATCACCCGCGGCATGGCTGACCAACAGGATCAACCGCAATGAAAGTCCTCGTGATTGAGCTTGAGGACGCCGGCTGCGGCCTAGACTTTGTGCTGCGCTGCGTCCAAGCCGGCCATAAGGTGCGTTACTACAAGCCCGCCGAGAAGAAATACGAATTCGGCAAGGGTTTCCCGGGCGTTGAACACATTGACAACTGGGCCACCTCGTTCAAGTGGGCTGACCTCGTGTTTGCCACCGGCAACGACAAGTTCCTGCCCCGCATCGGCGTGATGCAAAAAGGTCAGATCAAGTTTTTTGGACCGTCACAGGCCAGCGCCGACCTTGAGATCAAGCGCGAACTGGGCATGAAGTTCTTGGAAAAGCACGGCATTGAATGCCCTGAGTTCAAGACGTTCCCGAACCTTGACGCTGCTGAAGCGTACCAACGCAAGTCGAGCGAGCGGCACGTATTCAAGACGTTAGGCAGCGAGGAAGATAAGTCGCTGTCGTACGTCGGCAAGACGCCCGCCGACATGGTGGCGCGTATCCAGCGATGGAAGAAGCTCGGCATGACCCTCAAAGGCCCGTGTATGTTGCAGCAATTCATCCCGGGCGTGGAGTTCGCGGTCTCGCGTTGGCTTGGCGCTGACGGCTGGGTCGGATTGCCCAACGAGAACTTTGAGCGCAAGAAATTGTTATCGGGCGACGCGGGGCCGAATTGTGGCGAGTCCGGCACGGTCATGAAGTATTGCACCGAATCCGTCTTGTTTGACGAGGTGCTAGCGCCTTTGGAGGACAGCCTGATCCAAATGGGTCACCTGGGCGACATCGACGTCAACTGCATCATTGACGAGAAAGGCAAGGCGTGGCCTTTAGAGTTCACGATGCGCCCTGGTTGGCCCGCGTTTAACATCATGCTCGCGACCCACAAAGGCGATCCGGTGGAATGGATGCTGGACGCTTGCAAAGGTGAAGACACGCTCGATGTCAGCACCGCCATCGCGTGCGGCATTGTCGTGGCGCAGCCGGACTATCCCCACAGCAACGCCACACAGAAGGAAGTCACGGACATCCCGATTTACGGCGTGACCCCGAAGAACCGCCGTTACATCGCGCCCCAGTCGGTCAAGATGGCAGTGTTGCCCCAGATGGAAGGCGACAACATCGTTGAAAAGCCCATGTGGGCCACCTGTGGCGATTATCTGGCGGTGGTGACAGGTACGGGCAAGTCGGTCAAACAAGCCGCTGAGCGCGCTTATGGCGTCATTAAGGAACTGCACGTTCCGGACATGATGTTCCGCGACGATTGCCACGAGAAGATGGAAAAAGACATACCCGAGCTGCATAAGCACGGTTACGCCCTCGAATTCACCTATGAATGAGTAACCTATGGCTACCGGCTACCTGATCCCCGTTGCGAACTGTTTGCAAGTGTTTTCCGACCAAGGAATCGTTGCGAGCGGCTACAAATTGGCGACTTATTTGGCGGGTTCGACAACGCCCGTTACAACGTACACCACGTCGAGCCTGACGGTCGCGAACACTAACCCCGTCGTGCTGCAAAGCAACGGTCGGTTGCCAAACGCGATGTGGGTGCCATCGGGAACGTTGGTCAAAATTGTCTTACTTGACGCCAATAACAACGTGATCTCGGGGGGAACGTACGATAACTTGTCGGCCATCAACGACCCGTCGGCGATCACCATTCCGGCATCGTCGGTCACAGGACTTGCCGCATCGGCTACGACGGACACGACAAACGCATCCAACATCACCGCCGGCACGCTGCCAGCGGCCCGAATTACGGCGTTAAATGGCGTGCAATTTGGCGGGTTCGCGAGCACGACGCCTTACCCCGTCACGTTCTCCGCAACCGCCATGTCTTTGGACGCTTCACAGTCCAACGTGTTCACCACAACGCTTACGGCTTCAATCACCGTGGCGCCTACCATCGTCAATCCCAAAGACGGTCAGACGATTAACTGGTTCCTGACGCAGGACAGCACGGGCGGTCGCCTGATCACGGGTTACTGGCCCAGCGGTTTCAAATGGCCCGGTGGCAGCGCTCCGGTGTTGACCACGGCAGCGAACGCGGTGGATCTGTTGGTGGCAACGTACCGGGCCTCCACGGGCTACTGGTACGCCTCGCTGATCAAGAATTTCTCATGACATTCGCAGCCGCGACATTGCAGATTGCGGGATCGTCCGGCGGCGGTGGTGGCGGTTCTATTACTAACGTCACGACGGGCGTCGGCAGCTCGGCAAACGCGCGTCAGTCGTATACCTGGTGGGGTTGGCTACAGTCTCCGGCATTCGCGGCGGCGTTCGGCCCGGACAGCGCTATCGGCTCGCCTACGCCCGCCAGTCCCAGCCTTTACGGTTATACCCTCGTCGGCGTTTATGCGGGCGACGGCGGCTCAGGAACGTCTAACGCGTACACCTACAACGTCGCAGTCGCGGGATCCGCGCCGACGGGTACGGTCAACAGCCTGACAGTTGCCGGCACGACCATCAGCAACTTCACGTTGACCACGATCACGACGTACCAACCGGCCTATACCATATTCCGGTTCGGGATGAATTCACCCGCGGCAGAACTGTTCGGAACGAGCGGTACTGTCACCTGCACCATTGCATGAGGCGCCATCATGGGATTCGTTATATTCGCGACCATCGCCCTTCTGATCCTTGGTGACATCATTCTCAATGATCGACCGCCGAGGAAATGACGATGCACGAATCAACCACCAAAGCCGACGGGGCGGCTGTTGCGGTCTGGGCCGCCTATTTCATCAGTCACCTGACTGAAACGAATCAACTGCTACAGTTTTTCTGTCTGCTACTCGGTTTGATTTCAGGCATTTACGCAACGCTGTACCACATCATGCGGTGGCGAAGGCTGAAGAAAGAGAATGAGCGCCGAGCTTGACATCGCTTTCCCTCGGGTCAAAGAAGCCGAGGGATACCGGATGTATCCGTACAAGGATACGGTCGGCATTATGACCATTGGTTACGGCTGTGCGCTTGATAACGGTTGGCCTGAACCGTTCGCCGCAGCCGTCGCCAAGATCCAGTTGGAACAGGCCGAAGTGGACGCCTTGGACGTGCCGGGATACCTCAATCTGTCGCCCATGCGGCGCAGCGTCCTGATTGAAATGGTGTTCAATCTCGGTCTGACGCATCTTATGCAATTCACCCATTTCATTGCCGCACTCAAAGCCGGGGACTACAAAACCGCGGCGGCTGAGATGCTGGACAGCAAATGGGCAACGCAGGTGGGAGACCGCGCCCGTCGTTTGGCTCTTATCATGGAAATGGGGACTGATACATGATTCCGACCACCGTACCGTTGATGGGCCACACCATTCAGGTATTCGTCATTGCCGAGCAAGATTGGCCTCACGGCGCAGACACGGCGGGCATCTGGATACCGCACCAGCATCAGATCCAAATCAACGACGGGTTGGACGATTCCAACAAGTTGCACACGTTTTTCCACGAGCTGCTGCACGCAGCCTTGGACGCGATGAACCACAAGTTGAGCCGAAACGAAGCGTTCGTTGACAACCTCGGTGGCCTACTGCACCAGGCATTGACGGGCGCGACCTACGCGAAACCGAAGCGCGTCCGTAAACGCGTATCGAAGAAATAATGTGGCGCGACATATTGTCATCCCGGACGTCCAAGCGAAGCCGGGCGACGATTTCACGCACATCGACTGGGCGGCACGGGCCATCGTGGACCTCAAGCCCGACGTCATTGTGGTGTTGGGGGATTGGTGGGATCTACCGTCACTCTCCACCCACGACGCTCCGGGATCGAAAGAGGCCGAAGGTCGACGCGTACTGACCGACATTGAAGTCGGCAATGAGGCGTTTGAACGGTTGGTCACGCCCATTGAGCGCGAGCGCATACGCTTGGCAACGAAGAAGCGGCGTATGTGGAATCCGCAATGCCATTTTCTATTCGGAAACCACGAAGATCGGCTGACGAGGGCTATATTTCGCGACCCCAAATGGGAAGGCATCATCAACCTCGACAGCCTGAAAACCCCGTGGTTTACCCGTCACCCGTTCCTCAAGATCGTGGAAATCGACGGAATATCGTACTGCCACTATTTCCCCAACCCATTTAGCGGTCGCCCCATCGGTGGGGCCATCACGGCGCGCCTCGGCAACATCGGGCGGTCGTTCGTGCAAGGGCATCAGCAAGGGTTCATGTACGCTTCCAAGGTGTACCCGAACCACGTCAAACACGGCTTGGTGTGCGGTCGGTTCTACACCCGCAACGAGCATTACCGGCCCGATGACGTCCAAGGGGTCGAATGGAACGGTATCGTGATGTTGGATTGCGTTCATAATGGCGATTATGACCTGGTGCCGTTACGCATCGACACATTACGAGAACGCTATGGGAAACAATGAGTTCGATGATTATGTTGCGGCATTAGGTAATCTGCATGCCTTTCGCACGCGACACAAAAGTCGGGTCATGAGGCCGGACATCAAAGCGGACGTCGAAGCTCTCCGCGATCAGGTCAACGAGCTTCATGACATGATCGAGGTAATCACATGCGCCTTGCAGAGCCTATCAAGCTCGAAAATTACGAAAGCAAAAACGATCCGATCAACCCGAGTCATTACCAAAAAGGTAAAGTTGAGTGCATCAGCGCCATTGAGGCGCAGCTCACGTCCGAGGAGTTCCGAGGTTACCTCAAAGGCCAGGTCGTCAAGTACGTCTGGCGCGAGGATCAGAAGGGCGGCACCGAGGACCTCAAAAAAGCGCATTGGTATTTGACTTACCTTTTAAATTACGACGAGGGTTAAATCATGAATTGGCTAAAATCCATTCCTCAGTTTCTTGAACTGTTCAAGGAAGGCAAGGAGATCAGCAATGCGGCGACATGGCAGAATCGCACCGTGGCAGCGAATGCCTGCGTGGCGCTGCTGGGGACGTGTTTGGTCATCGCGAAGACGTTTGGTTACGCCATCGAGCTTGACCAAGAAACTATGTCAAATCTGGGCGCTGGCATTGTGGCTGTTGTTGCTGCTGTCAACGCCGTCATGCACACCATTACGTCAAAAAATGTCGGATTGTCGCCCGACGGCATCTCTGGAACCGGGAGCGAAAATTCCATCAACATGGAATAAACTGCCCCCAGTCATCGTTGGTTTTGAATGTCCTTTAGGAGAAACGAAATGAGTTTTTTCACGACTTTGGAGGCCGATGTAGCGGCCCTTGGTAAGTGGTTCGGCGGTAACCCGGTCGGCGCGCAGATCGAAGCAGACTTTCGCTCGGCGGTGTCGGAACTGGAAAAGATCGCCATTGCCGATTTGGAGAACGCGGTCAAGGTCATCGGCCTTGCGGCGTTGACGGGCTTGGCAACGGGCGGCACGGCGGGCGCCATTGCTGCCGGCATTGCCTCGGCGCAGACGGAGTTCAAGAGCATCAGCGCCGATGTAACGTCTAAGACCCTGAACACCTTGGTCACGACCGTGGTCAATCAGGTGTCTGCCCAAACCACGCCAGCGCCGATCATCGCCCCGTAATGGGCGACGGGGTTATACCCCCATCGGATTGGGCGTCAGAGGTCCTAGAACGCCTCGACGCCCTTCCGACCATATTGCGGCAGCAGGAAACGATTGGGCGGCTTCTGTCGGTCATCCAGAGCCTGAAAGACAAACGCAATCGGTTGAGCAAAGCGCTGATCGAAAGTCGGTCGGAACTGGCGACGGCTCGGGCTGAAGTGGACGAGCTGCAACAGGTCATTATCAAGCGTTTGTCCGGTAAACCCTGATGGGCCACGCCGTCCTGCTGATCTTGTTGGCGCTGTGGTTCGGCCACCACCATCGGATCGCCCTGGTTGCGACGATCGCGATGGCATGGCATCTCAATCGGATCAGACGCCGGTTTCGGTAGCGCCCCTCTCCCGGATTCGAGCCGCAAAGACCTCGCCGCCTTTGACGGGCGACTTTTGTTCACACACTTTCGCACACGCCTCGCGCTCCTCGGCCCTTGCCCGCGCATCGACTTTCGCCATCAGCGCGTGAAGCGCGTCGTAGAACGTTTGATGCAACTCGGCAAACGCATATCTGGCTGCTTCATCGCGGGTCATGGGTTGTCCTCCTCGCAGCGTTGAGTGACCGCCGAGACTCGAGCCGATTGACGAGCATCCAGATCAAGATCGTGGCAGCGATTCTGAAGACCACGATGAAAGCGAGGGCGCAGAACGCCAGTTTTATGATG
>Ga0207955_1000135_pt1 | contig 25541 bp, 33 predicted proteins | sample CryBogCBE29Jun09_FD_184563 | JGI IMG/M metagenome (GOLD analysis project Ga0207955, IMG submission 184563) | Freshwater microbial communities from Crystal Bog, Wisconsin, USA - CBE29Jun09 (SPAdes) (version 2) | ecosystem: Environmental > Aquatic > Freshwater > Lake | place: Crystal Bog... | reverse complement strand
GTGGCGGCGCAGAGGCTGGCCTTTTAGGTGCTAGTGATTATGCTGCCGGTACAGCGGCCACCCAAGCCGCTTTAGCCGATGCTGGAATTGGCACCGGTATAGATGCCGCAACGGCTGGTGCTACGGGAGCTGCGGCTTCGGCCTTACCCGCTGGCTCAGTGTTAGCTGACGGTTCTACAGTTCTAGCTGACGGTTCTACCATACTTTTTGATGGAAGCGCTGGCCTGCCCGCAGGGTCTATACCTGTTGCAAACGCTGCAGACGCGGCAAGTTTGGCTGCTAGCTCAACAGCTGGGGCATTACCAACTACAGCTACGGTTACTAATACAGCTGGTGCGCTACCTACTACAACTACTGACGCGGCCAGCACGTTGCCTACTACCACTACAACTGATGCTCAAGCAGCCGCACAGTCTCAGTTACAAGGTGATGCGTTAAATGCCTCGGCTAATCCTTATCCTACAAACCCAGTCACCGCCGGTAGCGTGTTACCAGACGGCTCAACTGTAGCGGCTGACGGGTCTGTTATTAGCAACACAGGCGCAACTGTCGCGCCCGCAGGTACAGTTCCAGTAACCTCAGCAGCTGATTCAGCCAGTTTAGCCAGCGCAAGCGCCGCTGCACCTGCAGAAGCGGCTGGTGCGCTACCTACTACTGAAGCCGCCGCACCCTCTGCAACTTCTTCGCTTACTGGCAACGCGGGGCAAGGTTTCCAGATACCAAACACCGGCACAACTAGCCTTTCTAATATAGGCGACAATTTAGGCATTAACTTGCAAGAAGCTGGACAAGCTCCTAATTTGGCTAGCATGGGCGGTGCACAGGGTATCACTACCCCTATCGGAACCGCGATCGGCGATGCTTCCAGCTTTATCAACGACGCGGCTATTGCTGGCGTGCCTGCAGCGGGAACTATTAGCGCAACCGCGATAACGCCTTCTGGCGCGTTACCCTCGTTAGGTAACCCTTCTTCGTTCATAAATAACCCTTCAGCATATACCTCTCCGTCAACTACTACAAGCTCTACTCCTATATCTTCAGGAGCAGCTTCTGGAGGCACTGGGTCAAGCGGTGGTTATAGCAGCTCGGGACCTTGGAACGCTCCCATCAACCCAGGTATCGCAGTTGTTGGTAAAGCAAATACGCCTTCGATGGCTAACCCCCTTGCTAACGTGCTTTCACAAAGTATCGTACCTACTTACAGTCCTGGCAACTCGATGTTAAACACCATCATGGGGCATGAACAGCAGGGTATGTTTACCTCGGCAACAGGGTATAAAAAAGGCGGCGAGGTCAAAGCGGATACTAGCAAATTTGAACCTGACTTTGTAAAAGTGATCAAAGAGCGCATCGGCGGTAAAATTGATGAAGCATTGCGCGGGTTCGATCCTGAGTTCCTAGACGTTATCCACAAGCGTAGCGGCGGGGCTACCCCTGACCACCATCATCCCAACTATAATGGAGCTCCATTATTCCGCACCGGCGGGTTGGGTAAACACGTTCAAGGGCCAGGTACCGGTCAAAGCGATGATATACCGGCTATGTTGGCGGATGGAGAATACGTGTTTGATGCTGATACGGTGTCGGCGTTGGGCGATGGGTCAAATAAAGCGGGAGCGGAAGCGCTTGATAAGATGCGTGAGCAGATTCGTAAACACAAACGTAGCGCTCCGGTGGATAAAATCCCGCCCAAAGCAAAGCAACCGCTACAATACTTGAAGGGTAAATAATCATGGCTTTAGTAGCAGGTCCAAATGGAACAAGTATCGGAGTAGGCTCTGACGCTATTGATTACTCGTCTAATCAACCTTCTAATCCTTTTTCGTCGCTGCTAGCTCAAGCTGCCGCTGCTAATAACGCTTTTACACCTACACCCGCGACTTTGGCTCAAGCTGGCTCAGGTTCTAGCGGATCGTCGACTCAAGGCGGCGCGTTGCCGAACATTACGACGACGCAAGCGCAAGCTACCTCGTTGCCGCAGTTTTATCAGGATTACCTGAATAATCTGACTACAGGCGGTCAAAACGCGCTGCAAAACATGCAGTACGCTGGCCCCACGGCTAACCAGCAAGCGGCTTTTCAAGGCGTTCAAGGGGCAGCCAATGCCTATCAACCAGGGTTGGCTCAAGCTCAGCAAACTACGCAAAATGCTTTGGGTATTAACGCCGCTGCAGGGGCTCAAGACTATTTGAACCAAGGGCTGCAGACTTCTGGCCTGTCGCAAGCTCAGCCTTATATGCAACAAGCCGCCAGCTCTGGCGGTCTTGGCGCTGCTAGTCCTTACCTGCAATCAGGAATGGCTCAAAACACAGCTGCGCAAACTGCTAGTCCTTACCTGAATCAAGCTTCTCAAATTAGCGGAACAAACACGGCGCAACCGTATGTAAACCAAGGTTTGTCTCAGAACACCGGCGCTCAAACGGCTGGTCAATACTATCAGCAAGCAGCCCAGCAAGGCGGTGTTAACGCAGCGCAACCTATTGTTTCTCAAGCGCTATCGCAAAATAACGCGACACAAGCGGCCACTCCGTATTTGCAGCAAGCTGCAACGCAAGGTGGAATTAACGCGGCAAGCCCATATTTGAACGCCGCTGCGCAATCGAACACCGGCATGTCGGCATTTAGTCCTTATGCTCAAGCTGCTAGCTCAACTACCGGCTTACAACAGGCTAATCCTTACTTGCAGCAAGCGACGCAAGCCTCGACCAATAACATTAACCAATACATGAGTCCTTACACTCAGGACGTGGTTAATTCTATTGCATCGTTGAATCAGCAAAACATCGCTCAAAACTTGTCTCCGCAAGTTACTTCTGCAGCTGTAGGATCAGGTCAGTTCGGCTCGCAACGCGGCGCTCAAGCTCTTGGACAAGCGATCGCTGGTGCTGATACAGCCGCTCTTGCGCAACAAGCCCAAGCTGAACAATCCGGCTATAACACCGCGCTATCTGCTTCGCAACAACAGCAAGCCAATCAGCTTGCAGCTGCCCAATCGGCAGGTTCGTTGCAACAACAACAGAATAGCCTGTTGGCCAACCTTGGCACTAGCGCTGCAGGTATCCAAAGCCAAGAAGCGCAAAACTTAGCATCTTTAGGCTCAACTGCTGGCGGGTTGCAACAGCAACAAGCCCAGAACTTGGCCAGCCTTGGATCAACCTACGGCAATTTGACTAATCAGCAAGTCACCAATGCGTTGAACGCAGGTCAAACGCTGGGCAGTTTGCAACAACAGCAAGCTCAAAACTTGGCTAGTATGGGCACTTCAGCAGGCACCTTGCAAAACCAACAAGCTCAAACTGCTATCAATGCAGGCACAGCGTTGGGCGGCTTGTCGCAACAGCAAGCCCAGAACTTGGCTAACATCGGTTCTACTTACGGCACGCTGCAGAACCAACAAGCTGTTAATGCGCTAAATGCGGGTCAAACCGCAGGCAACTTGCAGCAGCAACAAGCGGGAGTGCTAGCCGGTTTGGGTTCAACTGCCGGCACGTTGCAACAACAGCAAAATACTAACGCTCTGAACGCAGGTCAAACCTATGGTAGCTTGCTTAACACTGGTCAAGCTAATCAGTTGGCCGGTGCACAATCGCAAGCTTCGATGGCTAACCAAGCGCAAACTAATGCGCTGGCCGGCATTAACGCGCAAGCGACTATCGGTGCTCAACAGCAAGCCATTAATCAAGCCGCAAACAACTACCCGATGACTGCGCTACAGCAGTACGGCTCGTTGTTACAAGGTCAAACGATTCCCACAGCGACATCGTCAACCTACACTGGCCCGATTCCTGGCGCGTATCAAACTTCGCCCCTGTCTACCGCGCTCGGCGTTGCTTCTACAGTGGGTGGCGTGCTTTCAAACGGTAGTAATATCGCCAGCGGCGCTAGCAACCTAGCCAGCGGCGCTAGCAATTTATATAATTGGCTCACTGGCTAAAGGTAACTCATGTCCTTCGATAACCCAGAAATCATCACAGACGACCCAAAGGTTACTAACGTAAACGTGGGTTCTCCTTTAGATAACGCAAACCCAGACAGCGCTACTAGGTCTTGGCCTGGTTACGTGTCGAGTGCACCTCAAGCCGCTGCACCTCAAGCCGCTGCACCTCAAGCCGCCCCTCAAGCAGCTCCTCAAGCCGCTCCCCCTGCTCCACCGCAAGGGGCGTTGCCCGCTGCTACTAGCGCTGCGCCTATGCCTGCGGCAGCTCCAACGCAAGCGGCTATTCCTGCGGCAGCGCCTCCTCGCCCTCAAGCTCCTCCCATGAGCAACCCGATGGCTGAGTACATGCAAGCCCTTAACCAATATCAAGCGGTTCTGGATCAACAGTCTAAAGCCGGATCGCAGATTCCATGGTTCCAGATGGCTCAAGGCTTCTTGTCCCCCACTCGCGGCGGCGGCTTTGGCGAGTCGTTGGGCAACGTAGCGGGTAATATCAGCAGATATCAAGAAGAACAACAAAAGAATCAAATTCCGCTGGCTAAAGCCCGTCTTGAGTTGATGCAAGCCAAATACGGTTTGGCTAATCAAGCTCAAGCGCAACAGGACTTTACAAGCCTTATCGGGGGTCAACCCGCGCCTACTGCAGCTGGTGCAACAGCTTCCACATCGGATGCGGTGCCCTCTTCACATATTGAACCAGCTTCAACCAATGCAGCTTCGCCAACCACGCCTAATAGCGTTACTTTGGCCGGTTCCTCAGCGCACCCTTCTGACACGGCTTCGCCTAGGACGTTGACTATTCAAGACGCCCTCAAGTATGCAACGGCACATCCTGAAGACAAAGAACGTATTACGTTGTTGATGGAAGCAGCTAAGGCATCGCAGCCTGATTATCTTATTGCGCAAAACGGTGTTGTCTTTAATAAGAAAACTGGACAGTATGTTACAGATCAACCTATCCCCGGTCAAGAGCAAAAGAATTATACTACACCTTTTGGTGACTTTAAGCTAACATCTACTGACTACGATCAGTTTAGAAAACTGCCTACTCAAGATTTGCAGCTCAAATTCTTACAAAGCATCTCAGGTATTAATGAGCAAGGTATGCCTAGAACGGTGCAAGACGTTGAAGCGGCGGCTGCGGGGCGTAGAGAAACCTCCACCAAACAGGCCAGCGCTGACGTCACTGGAGCGCAAACACTGCTTAGCAACCGTAAAGCCGCTGAAGCTATGCTGCCTGTATATGATCGTATCCAGACTATCCTTGGGCAACCTGGCGTTAAAGAGAACTTGGGCGTCTTTAAGAAGGGCGACGTTGCCGATGCTGTATCCTCTTTCTTGGCCGGCGACCATTCTGAAAAATCTGTTCGTAATATGCAAGAGTCTTTGCGTAGGGCAGGAGCTTCACCAGAAGTGATCAATGCAATCAACGATATTGATGGTCAACGAGGCGTGGCTGAGGCTGAGTACATCAAGAACATGGGTAGTACAGCTCGTGTTACTGATTTCCGCTTGAAGTTTGCACAAGGCTTGCACCCCAGCTCGCAAGATGACATGTATGGCGCTTTCCAAAACAAATTGAATGAGTTCAAGAATCGAGCAAACTGGGATGTTGAACAACATAACTTGTATGACAAATTGAACCGCGACCGCGGTGTTACGTATTCTCAATTAAACACTCAACCTGAGTTTACTGAAGCTTATAATAAGCACGCCAAAGCGTATTCGGCCGGTCTGCCTGAGAACGTTGATGTTCCTGCGGGAACTACTCCAGCCGCCCCAGCGGGTAGCTGGCAACAGCGAATCAACGCCGCAAGACAAAAGAAACTCGCAGCTCAAAATGGCACAACGCAATAAGAGGTAACTATGGCTGATGTCCAACCGTTTAGCCTTGACAATTTAAGTCCCGCGCAGCTGGATGTAGCTGAAACTATCGGCAAAAAATTCCAAGCAGCGGGTCTAAATCCTGACTTGTTTGTTCCTCTTGCTTTTCATGAAAGCAGCCTAAAGCCAGACAACATCGGTCCTGAAATTGTAAAAAGCCCTAACAACGTTCAAAGAGCGATGGGTCTTTTTCAGTTCACACCAGATACTGCTAAATTTGTCGGTTTACAGCACCCTTTAGACACCAACGAAAATACCGATGCTGCGATCAAACTCGTTCAGCATTACATGAAAGATCCTAATATCGGAACTGATCCGGTAAAACTGCTCGCAGCTTGGCACGGCGGTCCTCATTCTGATTTTGTAAAAACAGGCGACGAAAACAAGTTGCCACTTTCTACGATGGACTACTTGCTCGCTATGCATGCGAGAACAGGCGGGGAGTTACCTTCTGTTACAGCAGGAAGTAACCCCGCGCCAACAAGCTCCAACCAACTTCCCCCGCCTCTTAGTAGTATGACTACAACAGACGCTATGGCGACTGCAGTTCCTGCTGCAAAAGCAGGTGCGGCTATCGCTGGTAGCGGTGAAACGGCTCGTGGAGTCAAAGGCACGGTCGATTACGCGATCAAAAAACTTGCTGAAGAAAACGCTCGCACCACGGGCGCTAACCTAGCTACAAACGCTACAGCAGGTATCGCGCAAACTGGCGGCACTGGGACAGCTAATTACGGCAGAGCGTTTGGTTTGAGTGATTTCGATGCTCGCCGTGCGGCTAACATGTCGAAGCAACCAGGAGGCGTTTGGGACTTAAAAGCTACGATACCTGAGCAAGACGCCAAATTAGCGCAGATGGGTATTACTAATGTTGGAGAATCAGCCTCAGGCTCTAATGTCTTAGTTCCTAAAACGATTCAAGAAGTGAACGCTGAAACTAAAGCGTTACTTGCGCCGCCTAAGAAAGTTTCACCGCTGACAGCGTTGTTTAAACAGCCAGCTGAAGGGGCATTACCCGTAATGGCTAAGTCTGGCGCTCGTATGCTTGGAACCACGTTACCGGTCGTTGGTGCAGCCCTTGACACGCAAGACGCTATAAACAGAAGCCGACAAGGTGATCCTACAGGCTCACTTATTTCTGGAACTGGAGCCGCTACTGGCTACGGCGCGGCTGGCGCGGCACTTTTGGGCTTTCCTGTAACGGCAGGTTTATTAGGTTTGGGCGGTCTTGCAGCAAACGCAATAAACATGGGTCGCGATATTTACAAAATGACCCCGATGCAACGAGAGGAATTAAAGAACACTACTTTATTTCCCTCGTCTCCTCCAGCTGGGCAATACTATCGCTAAGCAGATAAAGGGAAAGGCTATGACTGATAAAACTATCAGCCATGGCGCCCAAACCGATATGGCTAGCAAAATAAATGCTAGCATATTGAGCGTGATAACCACAGCGTTCTTAAGCATCAAAGCCCTTGGCCCAATCGCCGACGCGAATTGAGAACTGAATTTCTGTAGGCTTGGTTGGGTCGGGCATATCGCTCCAGATATGCATCGGCTCTTCCCAGTCATACATCTTCATCGCAGCCGCGAGGCTATCATAGAAGAACAAGGCTTGTTCTTCACTATCGCAAAGCATTTCAAATTTCATAAATCACCTGTCTTGGTTAATGTAGCCGGTAGTAGCTTCACCCTCTTTATCGAGCTGAGGGATACTAGCACCCATGTGCTCCTCAACTAACAACAAGTAGCGACGCAAATCACGGATGTCATCAATTATACCCTCGATGCGAACATCGCACTTGATAGCTTCAAAGATGTCATAGTCATGCGCTTTGACTTGATTCTCAAGGCGATCCCACTTACGGGCCAGCATCATAAATGCGCCAACGCCGCCGCGCTTTTTCCAAGAGTCACCGTAAGAGCGCTCAGCTTTGAGCAACCCCGTAATATCGGCGTGGGTAATGCCGTTCAAACCCATTTCAAGACTTGACATTTTTACGATCTTTCTGTAATTGTTCCAAAAGCATTGATCCAACTGAGTGCTCATTTAAATTTTTAAGGTAGTCAACGCCGCGATCAAACACCTCGGCAGCGGTGGTGTTGCCAACCTCAAGCTCATCCAAACAGCGGTAAAGCAGGTCAAGCATATCGGCCCACTTAAGCACCAAGGCTTCCTCAGCGCTGAGTGCGGGCACTTTGAGCATATTTTCCTGCATCATATCGTGCTCAAGCTCATCGCAAGCTGACTTTAGCCTAGCCGACCGCCACTTCGCCGTAGCCGGCACATCACCTGTCCATTGTTCAGCGGTGTCGTGAAGTAGCGTTGCGAAAACCAGTTGCCGTGAGGGTTTCGGTTCCAGTATGAAAACGATAGCGAGGACATTGGCTGTATGTTCGCCGACGGTGTCGGAGGTGAGCATGCGGCGCGTGTGCCAGCGTTTGACTGCATTTCCATTGCGAATAGTTTTGATTGAAACGTGAGGTACTAGCATAAGTAAGTTCTAAGTTATCAGGGTTTAAATTATAACTCAATTTTTAGCCGCTACGTTAATTTAGCGCTAAAAACTAAGTGTTTAAGATTCAGAGACAGGTTTTAAGGGCGCTCTACGCACCTTTGCAACTCCGCGTGGGTACTTGGTAGGTTTAGCCTGACCGTCACCCTTAGTTAGACCGCGATGGTAAGCCGCCGCCTCTAACGACTCTAGAGTGCGTTTACGCTCATCCCAGAGTTCAAGAATTAAACCGGCCAGCGGGCGCATACTGAACTTAGGATTCAAGCGTTCAAAATCAGCTGTAGTTTCCCAGCCGTAAGCTTCAATGTAATGAAGCCAGCTGAGGCCTAACTTGCGAAGCAAGCCTTTGACGCCAGCGTCCGAGGGGCGAACATAAAACATTGGCAACGTGACATTGGCATCGCGAGCGAGGTCAACCCAATGATCATCGTCAGCGTGTTTTTTGATGTAGTGCTCACGCTGGAAGTCTACTTGCTCCTTGGCTTTCGCAATCAATTCAGAGTCAAACGGTTTTGGCATTATAAGTTTCCTTTAAGTAAGTTGCAATCAACAACGCTTCAGCGCGGTCGATGTGTTTTTTCAAGTGTAAGTCCGCCAGAGGATAGAGCTTAACAGCCAGCGCTCGGGCTTCCTCTTTGTCTTTAGAGAGCTTAAAATACTTTTTCCAAGCCATAGGGGTAATATAAGTCAAAGGCAGGTTTGTGAGGCTTAAAACTGAGCGACAAACGCCGAACGAATCACCTAAACTGAATGTAGCCGCGGCAGCTTGTCCAGGCATAGAGTTAACACGCTCGAGAGCGGCGACAACCCGCACGCGGTTGATAATGCCTTCGCGTAGTAAACGTCCCATACCAGCGGGGTCAATCTCATACTTCACCGCGCCGTCACCTTTCTTAATCGTCGGAATATCGTACACGGCATACTCGTCACCGTGCAACACCGCGATAGCGCCAGTCAGCCCAGGATCAACGCCGACAAAAGTAGTTAGAATGTCGTCCACAAGTCACATCCTTTCAGTTGCTTACCATAATCAAGTTGCTCATTGAACTTCTCACAAAGCCAGCCGCCATCTTGAATAGGGCGAGCGTGTTGGCAGGAGCGACAGTTTTGTAAGGGCTTTTGATGACCCCAGCAAACAGCGTGCGCGTCACAGAACTTGCACCGCCAGTCAGTTTCCTTTTCCGCTATGCGAATAGGGGGCATAGTGGCTTCAGTCAACTTCCGCAGCTTTTCCTCAATCATTTCAATTGTAGCTTCGTCTTTGTAGACGCGCTCAATATGAAACTTTTCGTCGTCTTTGCAAACAGCAATGTAAAGAGCGCGTTCCAAACCCGATAGCCACATACCGGCTTGCATCTGCCAGTAGTGCAGAGGCTTGGCTTCTTTGACGCCGCGAGTCTGTAGCTCTTTGAACCCTTTGACATTGGACGATTTGATTTCAATGACGTGCGGCGTCTTTTCAGCTGAGGGCACGCCCCGAACTGCACCATCAGTCTTGCAAACAAAGTGCCCGTCGGCAGCGGTGTAAGTCCACTGCTTACCAGTATCAGGGTCAACCTCCCAGACTTCTAGGCCAGCGTCTTTTAAGTCTTGAACGACGCGGTCCTCTTGGATGTAGCCGGTTTTAAATAGACGCAGCATACGCCCTTCGGGGCGGTCGTTATGGAAACCGCGCCAATCGTACCAGATAGAGCGAACACACTCTTCACCGATACTAGACGCACCTATCCGCGTCAACATCAGATCTTTGCTGTCGTTCTTCTCGTAGGATTGGTATATCAATTGTTCCAGAGTAGAATTTTCTTTCGGCAATGCGACCATTTTTTCCTCTTATATAAACTACAGCTCGTTCTTCAGTTGTAAACATGTGGTAATTAAAGCAAACCCGACGGCGGTATGTGTAGCCGCCTTTAGATCGGGTTTCCTTAACGTCACTTTGTGCCCCGCAAACCGGACACTTCATCAATCATCCCAAGGGGCTTTTTTACCAGCGGGGGCTTTAGAAGCTGTAGGAGTCGAGACTGGAGCAGAGGGGGCAGCCTTTGCCGGCGCAGCAGGGCGGCCTGAGCCGTTTGGGGCTTTGAAGCCGGTAATGATGTTTTGAGGACCGTAGTCACCCGAACCTTTTTCAATACCAACATTCGCGCTGAAAGGCACGTTGACCAGTTGATCTGAGTCGCTAGCATTAGGATTACCGCACGCTTGAGCCCAGCCAGCTAACTGACGACGCCCGATTTCCTCAGCCTTGGAGCTAGGATTGTGGGTGTTGAAGTTCATGAAAATAACGCGGTTCGCATTTGTAGGACCCAAGACACGAAACTTAGCGCGGATATAATAACCCGTCCCCGCTTTCGTTTGACGTTGCTCAGCTTCCTCACACATCAGTTGATATTCACCTTCAGGAATAGGATCATAAGACCCGCCGCTATCCACATTAGGATCATATTCAGCAGTATTAAAACCAAAGTTAGCCATTCTAAATTCTCCATTTACAGTTTAACAGGAATGCTCTCGGTGAGCTTTTCATACACCATTGGGATGGCGTCAGGACACGCATAGCGATTCTTCGCTACGTACGCGGGGTTCTCCACCAAGTGAAGCAAACGCTCACCCGTGGTTACACCTCGTGTGGTTTTATTGCCGAAGCCCGAGTCACTTTGCTTGACAATGACGCGGAAGCTGGCAAAAGCCAAAACGTCAACCCACTCTTGCAGGATGGCGTTACAGCGGTTAGGCAGTTTGGGTTGATAGCGATCGTAGGGATCGGAGCGGGGGTCTTCATAGCGGACAACCGACGCGTGAGCTAATAAGACGATGTTCATGTCGCGACGCTTACGCAGCGCATCGAACCCGCTTAAAATTTCACGAAACGACTCAGCGATCATCATTTGACCCTTGCCGTAAGCGAGCGCTTTTTCATCGTAGCGACTTTCAATGTCGCCCGAAATCAAAGGCTCGACCAACCAATCAACGGTATCTAGTACTACAGTCTTAAAGTCATGATCTTCCTTAATTAAAGTCTTGATGCTGCTAGCCACATCGCCGATAGTTTCAGCGCGGGGAAACGATGTCACATCCAAAGATGATAAGCCGTCCTCGGTTGAAATGTAAATCGGCTTCGGGAACTGGCTAGCAATAGTGCTCTTGCCAATACCATGACCACCGTAAATACAAATGCGCGGGGGAAGCTCTTGTTTGCCTTTGATAAGGCTGTCTTGCCAATCACTCATGAAAAGTTCTCCTAGGTTACAAAGTTATGAGGTCCGTTAATTATAACCTCAATTTTAACGGCGCGGTTAAAAATTTAACCTTAATTTGCTGTAGGACAATTTATTTTTATCCCACCTTAGCAACAAACACGTGCCCCGCAACTCGGCCGCAACCGTGACGCAGATTGAGCACAATGCAGGGTCACCCGACATGACGATGTAGTCATCAGGGTAGTAGTCTTGTAAGACGTTTCTAGCGTGAGCAATAGCCGCTGAGCCGTCATAGTCACGTCCAATAGAGGAAAAGACATGCCGCACGTTGCCGTACGCGTCCGCTGCAGAATAGTCTCTACGGCGGTCGTAGCTTACCAGCCACACTGTTGGTATTCTATTACTTGATGTTTCCATACACTTCTCCAAATTTAACCTCAGCCTTGACCGGTAAGTCCGGCCACCAGCGTGGAGGGGTACACATAATGCGCTCGATGTAATCACGCGCTTCAGCAGCCTCAGCCTCGTCAACCACAGCCACTAGCTCGTCATGTACTGTGAGAGCGACAGGGTATTTTTGATGCACAATCAGTAGCTGTTCCATCACAATGTGACGGGCTAACGCTTGGACAATGTTTTCGGTGATTAACCCGCCATAAATACCTGAGCGCCCATCACCGCGTGAAGCGTAGCTATAACGACGGTCGGTGGAGCTGTAGCTGAGCTCAGGATAAAGCAACGGCAAACCAGTGGGTAGCGTGATTTTGTTCTTACCAGTAATTACCGGTATCTCAGTGCTTAGCGGGCGCTCAATACCTTCAACGATTAAAGGTAGTGCTTTATCACAGACGTCCCAGAACTTGACAATCTTGTCGTTCTTCTTGCGGTACGCCGTGATAGCCTTCTCACACATCTCCATGGACAAGGGCTTGCCTTGCGTTCTAAGAAACTCAAAGAACGTTCTAGCGGACATACCGTATCCCGCGCCTAGCACCGTCACCTTGCCAAGCCAGCGCTCATCTTCGTCAGCTTTAGTAATAGTGCGGCCGTAAATGAAAGAGGCCATATCGCAGTAAGGATCTAGACCCTTGCGGAAAACCTCCATCAAGTCTTCTTGGCCAGCGACGCAAGCTAGAGCGCGAGCTTCAATCTGTGAGCTATCGCCCACGACAAGGGCTTTACCAGCGGGGGCAACGATACCTTTGCGCAACTTAGACCCGCGAGTCAGGTTCTGCAAGTTAATACCCCCGCCGCCGCTCATTCGGCCTGTATGGGCGCCATAGTACAGTAGCGGAACTGGCAGCGGGCCTGTCTTGCCAATAGCGCTCAAGCGGGCAGCGCGAGTCTGTTCAATGGTGGACTTCAACTTGAGCCGAGCGCCGACAACGGCTTGCACCCGAACATCAGGATGTTCCATCAAATCGGTAATACCTTTATCCTGCTTGGAAAACGCGAACGTAGGCTTACCGGTGCGCTCGCTCATTTTCATCGGCGGTTCAACGCCTAAGTTCTTAAGAGCCTGAGCAAACTTCGGGTTTGACATGATGACATCGAGCGTTATGCCCGCGTCCTCAAGCATACTTTCTCGAGCCTTGTCCAACTCAACGATGTAATCATCAAGCATCTTGTAATCAACCGCAAGCAGCGGCATTGTGACCGCTTTGATTGTCCATTGCAGCAGTAAGAACTCAAACTTCGGGAACGTCTTAATCAAACGCTCATAGATGCGATACGTTAGGTCAACGTCACGTACGCAGTACTCGCCTAAGATGTCGCGCTCATAGTCTTGCAAAGCCTCAAGCCGCTTACCTTTGGATACCGATAGCCCGTCAAGCTTCTCACCGAAACCTAGATTAGCAGCGACTGAGTTGAGGCTATAAGACTTCAAGCGAAGTTGCGCCCGCGCTAGTCCTACCGTATCAGTTGCCTCTTTAGGATACCATTGGTAGTGTTGAGCGGCGATAGCTAAGTCAAACTGCGCATTATGACATACGGCGCGAACGTCAGTACCGTAATGTCCAAACGCTTTAGCAATATCATCACCCCAAGCTAGATGCGTAGGCTCGTCGTTAAACTTGAACGCGCAGCAAATAGCTTGGAACCTAGCGTCCCGAATGTACTCAGTCGACGTCATCTTGGAAAGCGAGAATGACGCCGGATCGTAGTACGTCTCGAAGTCAAGCACTAACGTGTTCATCGTTTTCCTTAGGAATCAACCACGCTCTGCACGCCGCACGCCAATCAGTTGCGCGAATACTATCAGCATAAATCAAGCCGTTGCGGGCGCGTTTATGTTGCCACCAAATCATCGCTATCGGTTGAGCCACGTCTTGGAAGAAAGGCGTACGGTAAATACGCTCATCTTGCGGGTCTAGCATGAAAGCTTCAAGATCTTTTTGCCAATCACCGTGATCGCAGTCCTGCATCATTGGGTATGGTTTGACGGCCAGCTCCGCGTAGTCAGATTCATAGTAATCGAGTGGAACGTAGCTTGTATCTTTAACGCGATCCCACACGTCTAGCGAGGTGTAAACGTGCAGCGAGTCAGACATTTGAGTGTAAGGACCGACCTTGTAGCCGGTTCTAGCGGCGACATACTCTTGCAGCATACTAAAGTGGACAACGTTCGCGCCCAACTTACCATAAAGCAAGTCGTTAGAGCGGCAGCAAACGGTCATGTACAGCTCGCCGTCACGAACTTTCCAATAGATATGCGTATTGCAGGGGTGATCTTTTTTATTGCCGCCTAAGTCTAGGATAGGATCCCACATCGTGGTAACAATGCGACGGTCCTCAGGGTTTTTCTTAAGCAGCGAAATCGCCAACTCAAGCTGATCGAATCCGGCATTGTTCCTTAAACGATAGCCGTACGCGCCCCAAAATGTGTCGCCATCATCGCTGTATTGCTTCATTTGCGAATTAAAGTAATCCAGAAATTCAACATCACGGTAGCCGCCGATAATCCAAAGCCCTTCCATGCAATGGAAGAAAGGGTTACAGTTGCGCGCTTCGTTAAAGAGAACGCGCTCTAAAGGGCGAGCGTATGTAGTTGCTACAGGCTCACTGAATTCTATAACTGGCCCATTGCGAGAATTGCGGGGTTTGCCTATGGCTTTGATGTTGTTGACCTCAAGCGGAAAGGCATGGTTTACGTTTCTGACGTTAAATGCGATCATGTTATTCCTCAGTATGCAGTTTCAGGTATATAGGTAGACTTAGGACGACCCCCATTGAGGGCGCGTATGTACTTATCAAACTCACATAAACAATTCTGCCAGTCATGTAGCGTGAGAGAGTTAAGATTGATATCAGCCACCGGTTTACACGTTTCCAGCGTTTCCATCAATTCGTCGTTGAACCGTTCTTGCGGGATGCTTTGTTCCAAGGAACGGCCATAAATTCTGTTCAAGCCGCGAGTTGAGCCAGGACCGATAGGGGCAAAAGTTTTCAAATCTTTAGCCTCGCTCAATAGATGGCAGTAAGTCATATCAGCAACGACTTGGCCCGACATAAAAGTGCCCCAACCGTATATACCCTCAAACATCTTTAACACAGCCTGAACGCTACGCTCCTCAGGGACAGTCGTATTCAAGTACTTAGGTATTTCCATATTGTGGAACAGCGGTTCAAGCATATTCTTAGCGACAAATACACCTTTACCCATACCTGGAGGGATGTTGCGGCCAGTGATAACGTAAGCGCCAGTCCAAGCCTTCTTACCTTTTTCAGCGCGACGGTCAATCACCCCGCCGAACGCGGTAGGGCTAAATGACGCCGCAGGCCATTCACCGCGCTCGATCAATTCTATGATAGTGGGAGGCCAGTTGATATAGCGAGCGCAAGCTAGCATAATCCAAAGCCAATCGTTATCATTATACGGCTCGATGATGTTTTCAATTATCCAGCGCGACACGCGATCATCAGCGCGGTGCACGTTGCAGAAGCGGTACTTCTGTAGTATTTCATCCTCAGTCCAAGGCTCAGTTTGAGCTGGATTTGATAGTTTGTTCATTCTAACGCTTTCCCGCTCACTAACAAAGTAAGCGAGCTTACGCGTCATTGTATCAAACGGCATAGCCGAGCTCCCGCAAAACGATAGGAACAGCTTCATCTGAGCTGACCCAATGGGGCTCAAGTCCTGCCGCGTGCAGTTTCTTAGCCGATGAAATATTCTTCTTGTCGTTTGTCAAGATATTGTCAGTCTTTTCAATAGGGGGCTTGCCCTCAATAGCGCGACGGGCGTTCACGTTGGCTACGCACTGCTCGAATGGAGTGCTAAGACATATTGGAACAAGCCGAGCGCCGATAGTCTTTAAACGGGCATTCAAGATAATTGTAGGCTCATATACGTTACCAACAATCACCCCCTCGTACAGCACGTTCGTGTGTCCAGCGGCCTCAACTACCGCGTCCCAGACAAGTTGCGGAGTCTTGACCGTATCACATCCACCCGTGGGGCGGTCATACTTGCCGATAGTGACGAAGGTTTTATAGACGTTCAATAAGACGCCGTTGCTGGCTTCGGCGATCTTTACAAAATCATTGGCAGCATGTTCCATGATGCGCTTGGCCACCCAAGTTTTGCCCGCGCCATTAGAGCCGCGAATAGAAATTACATTGTGCATAAGTAGTTATCCGTTATTAGAAAGTTAAATTATAACGCGCTCAGCGGCGTGTTTCATTCCAATTAGTTCAAGAGTTGTAACTACAGCCTGGCGCTGGTTTACAAGGTGCGCGTCCATGCCGGCAGCTACAAACTTCGCGTGCGCCAGCTCAACTGCGCGGTACTTAGGTAGCAACGATTTTTTAGGATCGAACGGCTTCTCATTACCGACTAGGGCGCGGCGCTTCAGCGTCTGTTCAATGCACTTTTCTTTTGGGGTGTCCAGCGTCAGCGCATGAAACTTGGCCCACGGGCACGCTTCAGCAATGTCAAAAGTCAACTGCTGCAACCCTGACAAAAGCAAGCCTTCCATGACGACGTGGCCATATACTGAGACTTCCGATACAGCCTCAACTAAATCACGCACGTTCTTTATGCGGTCAACCCCACCTGAAGCGACCTTATCATACTTGCCAATGAAAAGAACGGGATAGCCGTCAGTCGAGCGGTAAACGTGCGTATGAACGCCGTTCACGGTCGTGTAATCACGCGCAAAGCGGAGCCTGTCCATAACGGTACGAACAGCGGTAGTCTTACCAGAGCCGTTGGTGCCGCGGATGTTAATGATGTGCGTGGTCATCGAAAGGTTCCTTCGGCATGAACGATAAGATATGATCAGCCACGTCGCCATAGCCCGTCAAGTCTTCTCTTTTTTCTACAATATCCTTACCGATCGGCTTTCTATTCTTAAAATATGCTTTGGCCATGCAACAGATAGTTTCAGCTTCGGCCACTCCGCACGCTCTAGTGTAGCGGGGCGGGGCATTAAGATGCTTAATACCATCCACTACTTGGAATAGCGCTCCAGCATAGTCTGGATGCTTTTGTTTACTTAATTCAGGGAAGATAACCTCAAGTCCTTGCTTAGGCAGCTCAACCATATGACGTTCCGAGTATGTCCAGTCAACGCCGTACCCGAATACCGCTTCGCGCAAGTCCATACACTTCCAAGTAAAGTAGGTACCGATTTGTGGGATACCCTTCTTGTGCAGTTTCATAAAAGAAGACTGCATGCAATCGTTAAAGAACTTTTCAGGCGTGCTGTAAGTATCAATCCAGGCTTTAATAGCTTTACGGCCAGCCTCGCCCCTAAAGTGCCGACGTTCTGAGGCGCGGGGCGCGGTATCGTAGCGTTTCAGCAGCTCGGCCCAAAAAGCGTCACCTTCCAACTCACAGACTTGTGACGCAGTGCCCATGTGATAGTACGTGACGAAGGCGGCACACCAACGCATTAGCATAGGCTCGGGCATACCACACTTGCTGAGCGCCACATAGACAGGATCTAAGTCATCAGTGGCGATAGTCTTAGCGGCAAAGTCTTGCCAAGAAATTGAGGGGTCATAGGTAATCATGCGAATTGTACTTCCTTTAAGTGATCGCCAGCATGCTCATTGTAGGTGCCGAGCATAAACACCGGTATACCGCCTTGTTTCCACTTGGCAAAATGAGACTTGTATTGACGGTAATAGTTGCGGTACGCGGTGACCGAGTCGCCAGGAACTTTGCACTCGTCAGGCATAGCCTGAGGCGGCTCACACCAGGAGTACTTGTCAGACATATTGGCGGGGGGCTTGGCAAGTACGCCAAGGATGTGACGCTGGCAAGCGTGCGTGCGGCCATAGCGCAACGTGTATTCGCGGCAAAGGTAACCGCCAAGTTGCTGCAGCCAGCTATATTGCATTCTAGAGTCGCCAGCCCACAGCGTGCAGGGGTGATTAGCGTGTGTGACTTTGTAAGGCACGGCATCGCCGTTGCCATAACGATGGTGTACGGCGCAAAGCATTTGAGCAGTTTCCAAAATCATTTTGACTACGTGTGAGTCACAATGCATAACAGCAGCCAAGGGAGCAGCGTGATGGAGATAGAAAATGTTCATGGTAACCTCAACGAGCGGTGATACGAACGGTGGTGCTTTTGCTAACCTTAGTATTAGCGCGGATGAACTGAGGCGACACGTGAGCGCGCACAGCTTCCATGTCTAAAGTTTCGCGGGTAGTCTCGCTGATAGTGCAGCGGAATGTTTTGCCCTCAGCAGCGCCCTTGCCGATATCGGTAATGAGCGAATTCTTAAGGTCTTTTTCGTACAACTCAAGATCAGCGATCTTAGCCTTGAGCTTGCCAAGGGCGTCGATTTTTTCTTCAGTTGTAAGGGCAGAGATATCGTATGACATATGCGTTCCAGTAGTTAGTTAGTTAAGAAGTTAAACAGCGCTTTTTCAAGCACTGAAGTTATTTTAATGGCTTTTTAGCATGGAGTTAATTGTATTTTTAATAAATTTTTCCCCGCGTGATAGTCTTAGTTAATCGGCAGGAACGACATACGTAGCGCGGGATTTGTGGATAGCAGCTCTAGACGGTAATTACCATCATTGTGCTCCAACTCCGCTCCACGCAAGGACCCTAAAGCGCGACCTAAAACAACGACCGTGGCCGAATGCCCATTACCTAGCGCCTTTATCGTATCCTGCAGTTCAACGTTCAACCCTACGCGGTCAGCCGTTTCCTTAGAAGTGAATGGACGGTTAGGACCGAACGTTTTGATAAGCCAGTTCAAGAATTCGCTACGCTGCGCGGCATGTTCGTCCAGCGTGCCGTACTGCTTACGCAAAACTGGATCCATTGGGTCTAGCAACCCCAGGGCTAGCACCGTGGCGCGGATCATCTGATCCCATTCATAGAAGCGGGAAGGTTCGAACTTGATAGCCGACCTAGCCTCAGGCGTCAGCTTCATACCGAATTCAAGCAGCTTCAGCGCGGACAAGATAAGAGCGCGTCGATGTTCGCGTACGTAGTTGAGCAGCTGAGGGTGCCGGAAGTTGGTAGTGTGTCGTTTGTTAAAGACAAGAGTCAGCGACCGTGTTGTAATTTCTTCGTTGGGCGATATGTTAATACCGTTCAACGTGATCAAGGCTTTCGGGGTCAGCCTTACCAACTCATTACCACCCAAACGACGTACGCTGAAAGCGCCGGTAGTGACGATCTCGTTCAGTGCGCTAGACTTGAATCGCCCGTTCTGGTTGTCAAACACCATAACGTCAGGGTCATTCATAAAGTACGTAGCGAGCTGCTTGGCTTGTTCCTCATCTTGACGCGCTAGGGCGTGCGTGTTAGCGTCATTAGTCAAAATGATTTGAGGTATCTGACACCAAACGGTCTTACCATCAGCCGGATAGGGCGATGTGACGATAAACATCGGGGACAACGGCAGTATCTTTCGGGCTACAGCGGTGAGCAGCGAGGTAATTGATATTGAACGCCCCCACTCAGGGTTCGTGAACGGGAAGTCAGAATACACATCCAAGATGTTATTCATTGCGGCTTCTACCGTTATGTTCTTCAAGTCATTCGCGGTAATGTTCAACGAGTCCGTGAGGTAGAAACCTGACTCTGTATGGAAGCCAGGCTTGCTAAGTAGCTTGCCCCCTTCGGTTATGATCGGGTATCTTAACACCGCTTCTAGGTTAGGCAACAACGTATTGATACTAGGATCTTTAAGACGGCGAACAATGGACAAGTCAGTACGGGCAATGACCTCAACCTTCTCCTTGCGGTCGTACTGAATGAACTGTACGTAACCTTCCAAGTGGTGCGCGAAAGCGTCATCATTCGGCGTGACAGGGGCAGCGGTGACGCCTTGCTTGCTTGTCCGGGACTCCACGATAACGGCTACGCCATTGAAGTTGAACAGCTTCTTTTCCTCATCAGGCACTGCAGCTAGAATCTTGACAACCTCCTCAACGACCTCACGTGGTTGAAGCTTGGAAATGTTGACCTTGGGCTTAGTGTCGTCTGCAGCGCGAGCGTGCTCTAAGTTCTTGCTAGGCAGCCAAGTGCGAATACGATCAGTTTCCCAGCCAAAGGCGTCCAACGAAGCGAAGCCTGATATGGTCTTACCATCGGCTAGCTTCTTGTACGTGTCATCAATCGCGCCGTCACGGTCACCGTCTTCCTCATCACCCGTCAAATATGATATCGCGGTCATAGCTTTGCGCGCCATTTCAATAGGCACTCCCGCCTTCGCGAAACCCCCCGCTACCCTTAGCAACGCATCATGCCGTATGCCTGGGGCTATGTTGTACTTGACCCAGATGACCGTCATAATGACGCCGAGCGCCGTCTTCAAATCTTTTTCAGTTACCAGCGCGGGCTCATCGCTACAGTCAACCCATGTGACGCTGGATTCGTGCTTAGACGGTGGAAACGCTGTTTGCGCGTCATCACCGCGGTACTCAATGCATTTGACAATCTTGCCGCCTGTTTCCTTCTTTGACAGACGCCACTCAGCCGATGTCTTAGTCGCGCCTTCAACGTAGTAAATGTGATGTGACGCAATGATGTCGTCGCTTTCACCAGGATATAACCGACCGAAGCGCCAACTAGTAGGCGGCAAGAACCAGTGGGCGATCTTGCGAGCCAGCGGGTGATCTAAGTCAACGTCAATCAGGTTCTTGGACACAGCGCCCAACTGAACGCCGATGTTAGCCAAGCCCTTAAAGTCCTCCGCTTTGAACTCACGATCAGTCCAGTTCGTGACGGTTAAACTTTTCTTTTTAGCATCCAACGGCAGACATTTCCAGCCCTTTGCGGTGTAGGCAGAGAAGGCTTTCTGAATCGCGTCGGCGTGCGCTCTTGCTTCATCAAATGAGGCGGTAGTTGTCATTTAGAATTTTTCTGAAAGGATATCGTAGTATGAACCCCGACGACGAACGCGTATAGAGCGGGGTACAGGTAACGAGTAAGTTAAGTTGCGTGCTTCGTGCGCAGAGCGAGGCGGGGTAGCGCGGTAACCCCTAATCCGGAACCAATCTTCAGCCTTCTTGCGGGCGTATCCATCGTGCTCAACTAGGATAAAATCAATGATGTCAACAGGTGTGTTAGCGGGCGTGACGCAGGTGTACAGCGCCATGAGCATGTTTTTGTCAGACTTTGAACTACGCTTAGTAATGTACTTCGACTTCAAGACCTGCACGTCCATACCCCATACTGACGTTGAGCCGGCCATCGGGTCAACATCGGACACTGCGGTGGCGGTTTTAATTGTGCGAGCAGTAATTATAGGCTGTTTCTTGACCGGCTTGGCAGCTTGAATTACGCCGTCAGCACGTTCTTCAAAGATTTCAGCCTTCGCTGCTATGCCGCCGTGCCTTGCCAAGTTGCCGGCCACGTCAAGCACTAAGCAGTCCGTCTTGCCTTCCGACACGCGGGCACCGCGTCCCAGTTTCTGCCGGTGCAACCCGATCGATTGCGTGGGGGCGGCGTCCACAATGCATTCCAAATCGGGGCGGTCAAACCCCGTGGTCAGCACTTTGCAGTTGGCCATCAGCGTAAAGTCACCCCGCTTCCAGCGTTCAAGCCTAACAGCCCGATCGTTATCCCCGCCGTGTACATAGTCAGCGCTGATGCCTAGCGCGTTGGCGGTCTTGGCAAACAGCTGAGCGGTGCGCACAGTGGGTGAGAAAAGAAGTATCGATCTACGGTCAGATGCCAACCTTTTAACGGTCTTTATCACCTCCATGACCCACGCGTCAGTCATACGCTCATCAACTTCAGCCGTATCATAATCGCCGTTCGTGCGGTGAACGCCTTTCAAATCCAGCTGTACTTGCGCGTTCAACCCTTTCAGCGGGGAAAGGTAGCCCTGATCGACTAAATCTTGCACGGGGATATCAACGGCAAGGTCATTGAACCAAGGGTCATCTCCGCTGTAAATCAACCCCCCGCTGAGCCGATAGGGAGTGGCCGATAGGCCGATGCGGCGTGCGTTAGGAAACCGAGTGAGCAACGTATTGTACATCTTACCGTCGCTTTCTTTCGGACTGACCCAATGTGCTTCATCAATAATGATGGCGTTCGGCTCAGGCAGCTTCTGCAAGTTGCGGTAAATGGACTGGATTGACGCATACGTGGTGGCCTCACCAATGTCATGAGCGTTCAGGCCAGCGCAGTATATACCTAACCCCTCAGCGCCGTAAAAGCGCTCAAGCGCGGAGGCATTCTGCTGAACCAGCTCACGATTATGCGTCACCATTAGCGTATAGCCCCCACGTTCACGAAAGCGATTGACCAACGCGGCAATGATCGCGCTCTTACCTGAACCGGTAGGCGCGGAAATGACCGGATGGTTACCCGCTTGCAGACTTTTAAGCGTCAGCGCGAGGGCGTCTAGCTGATAGGGGCGAAGCTGCATTACTTATAGAAGAATAAAACGATTGTAGCTAGGATAGCGGCAACGGTCAACGCGAAGAAGGTTTTATCGCGGGGAGTGTAAACCCTGAAACCGTCATAGGGGCGGTGATAGGGGTCGCCCCAACTGTAAAAAGTAGACTCGTCAAGTGTTCTTGGTGTCTTGAAGTACGATGGTTTCATGTCGGTGTTCCTTGTCAAAATACGTTAGTGAGTTATGCCTTATGACGGCAGTGCGCCCGTCAGCGTGCTTGAACCACAAGCCAAAGCGAGGGTCGGTTTCGTCACGGCACATGAAAGCGTGGCTGTTCTTGAAGCCCTCCTTCAGTATGTCCTGCTTTAGCCAACGCCATGGCCCATGTCTTGTCATGTGTTCTTCTCCTTGAGCCAGCTTTCGACCAGTTCTGCCAGCATCACGTCAGACTTTCCACCTTGAATCTCAAGTGAAAGCTTTTGATCATCTGTCAGCCCAACCCATTCACGCTTCTTTAGGCGCTCTCTTGCGGCGATTGCCCTAATAAACATTGACATGGGGTGCGTAACGGGATACGCAGATTCAAGACCAGCCTCTTGTCTAAACCAAGCTAGGTTTTTAACCAAGTCCTCGTCTGTCATGTGTTCTTCTCCTCGGCGTAGCCGTTCTTTTGCTTGAGTTTGGCTTCGATGGCACGTTCGTAATCAAAGCCATCTGGATAGCCTTGTTTTGGTAAACCGTTTTGATCGTGATACTTTTCGTATAAATCGTTGCGCTCTTCATACGTCAGCCCAACCCATTCACGCTTGCCCATTGCGTCTAGGCTGGTTTCTTCAAGTTGTTCTTCCGCCACACCTTTTTTAATCGCATCTATATTGCCAAACTTACGATAGTATGCTAATGCGTGTTTGAAATGCTCGTTGTATTCACTGGTGCCCTTTTCATAACCGTGTTGTGTTAGTTCACGCTCAATATGACGAACCAATGGCATTTCTGCTTTTAATAATTCTGGTGCACCTTCCGCCACACTTTGCTCTTTAATGTTTAGTTGCTTTTTAGTGTATGCCACTGAGTTATCCAATGCGGCTAAACCTTTTTCTTCTGAGTTCTTGCTCAACCCAGTATCATAAAGTTCATCACCGTTATAGATACGAACCTGCCAACCCATTCCAGTATTGACCAAATCGTGTCTGAAGTTTCCTACCTTGACTGATTTGACTACATTCTTTCCCGAGCCTTCCGCCACACCTTGCTTCGATTTCAAGTTGGATTGCTTCTCCACCTCGTTAAAGGCTTCGTCCTCCTCGGGAGACCACTCAACGCTCATCTTGTCGGGGTCTGTCGGGTGCGGTTTAACCGGCATTGTTCTTTTCCTTGAGCTTGGCCTCGATGGCTCGATATAATGTAGGAGGAAACTTCAGGCGCGTGCCGCCGGCATTCCAATGCGAATCGACTTCAGATTGCGCCTTGTCGTACACCTCATAGGCTTCCTCATCAGTCAGCCACTGCCACTCGCGCTTGGGCTTGATGTTTTTAAGTATTTGTTTGCCTAAGTTGCTTTTACGTTCAACCTCGTTAAATGCTTCATCCATTTCAGGTGTCCAATCGTTATCAGGATTGATCCTAAACTCAAACTGCCACTCTCTAAACGCAGGGCAAGAGGGGTGATTTCGCCAGTCAAGCCACTCAGGGTCGTGTATAAATAACCGGCTGCGGTACTGAAGGAGCTTGCCGGCTTTCCATGCTTCTACTAAGTGGTTCATAATTCTTCCTCATCCTCGGGAGGGTCAGGCGGTAGCACCTCCTCAAGGTATTCAATAATAAAGTCGCCCGCAGACACGCGAACCCTATTAGGATCGCGCAACCCGGAGCACGTCGCGAGTAGTGCGGCGTTGATTTCACGAAGGTCTTTTAACAAGTCACGCTTGAGCATTTACCGCCTCCTTGTAGCCGTACTCAGTCAACCCACGCCAAGGCTTGTCTTGGCTAGGGCTGGCGATGTGTTGAAGGTTATACCCCTCAGCGCAATCCTCAGCTGAGTGCTCAGCCCAGCCAAAGGTGCGACCGTTCCAATAGCAGTACCGAACCACGGTTTGACCCTCGTACGTGTATTTGCGCTGGTAAACGCCCTCGCGCACTGGCAAGCCGGTGTTAAACCAACGAGTGTAGATTGCAGGTTCAGTCATTCCAAATGCCCTCCTCTATCTGGTCGATGTACTCGGGTTTCAAAGGGTTTAGGGTTTCTTGTAGAAACTTAGAACACAGCAGCCGTTCACGCTGCGCCACCAGTTTGGCAAAGGCTTTAAGAAAATCACGCACTTCGCCGACAGTAATTTGGTCGCTGTAAATATCAACCCATGTTTTGCTGCCAACATGAGCCTGTTTTGCCATCTCAATGATTTGTTCGTCAGTCATGCGTCTCTCCATTTCCATCCCAGCAGTTCTTCTGTGTTCTTGATCTGCTGTTCAGTCGGTTTATGGTGCATCGCAAACATCATTAACTGCGGTGCGCCTTCATACAAAACCCAATATCCCACGGGTTTAGGTGGCGCAGTAAATGTGTATTCTTTTGATGTGTCATTCATATTTCACCTCTTTCTCGGATTGCTTCTGCGCAAATTAACTCAATCCGTAGTTCGTAGTAATCACTTATGCTGTCCACGTCATCACACACCCTTGCACACGCCTCACGCTCATGCTGTGTCGCCACTTCAACCAACTTTTTGGCATACGCAAGCCCGATGACTGGCATCCAATTCACATCAGTTGCCACATGAAGTCCAGACTGTTTAGCCATCTCAATGATTTGTTCGTCAGTCATGCTTCACCTCTTATCTTGAGCCCAGTCGGGTCACTTTGCAGGCTGATGCTGTCGTGCATCTGGCGCAATAAGGCGCAGAAGTTTTCACGCTCATGCTGTGCTACCAGTTTGGCAAACTTTTCAAAATCATCTTCTGTAAATTTGACAAAGTTCGTACTTCCAGCAAAGCCTTCATAAAATTCTCCACCAGCCTGTCTAGCCATCTCAATGATTTGTGCGTCAGTCATGGTTCAATTCCAAAATGTTTCAACAAAAATTCTAAATCAGGATGTCCTCTATGAAAGGCAGTATCAATACATTCCCTAACAATCAACTCGGCGAACTTTGCAGGATCCAATTCACCTGCAACATAATCACCATTGCTTT
>Ga0207955_1000126_pt1 | contig 26389 bp, 44 predicted proteins | sample CryBogCBE29Jun09_FD_184563 | JGI IMG/M metagenome (GOLD analysis project Ga0207955, IMG submission 184563) | Freshwater microbial communities from Crystal Bog, Wisconsin, USA - CBE29Jun09 (SPAdes) (version 2) | ecosystem: Environmental > Aquatic > Freshwater > Lake | place: Crystal Bog... | reverse complement strand
CGCTACTATCGTTGACAGCTTGAAAGGCCTATTTGTGCCACAAGAAGCTATTGGCGAACAGTATCGTAAAGGCTTGATGGGTCGTGACTCTGCTGGTATGAACTGGAAGATGGATCAGAACGTTGTAGCACATACATTCGGTTCTTTTGCTGGTACAGCTACTGTAGCAACTACAACTGCTACTGGTTTCTTGACAAGTGGTTGGGCATCAAGCTCAAACATCACTTTGACATTGACCAATGGTGTTTCATTAAACCAAGGCGATACATTCACAATCGCTGGCGTTTATGCAGTTAACCCACAAAATCGTCAGGCTTATGGTTCAAACAAGCTACGCAACTTTGTTGTTAATACTGCTGTTAGTGGTTCAGGTAGCACGATTACTGTTAACGTAAGCCCTGCGGTTATTACTGCTGGTCAGTTCCAGAACGTATCTATCCCTTCTACTTCAGCAACTGCTGCTGTTACTTTCTTTAACAGCTCTGGTACTGTTTCCCCACAAAACATCATCATGCACCGCAATGCGTTTACTCTAGCAGTAGCCGACCTTGAGTTGCCAGAGGGTGTTCACTTTGCTGGTCGTGCAAGCGACAAGGAAATCGGTCTGTCAATGCGTGTAGTTCGTCAATACACCATTAACAACGACTCAATTCCTACTCGTTTAGACGTTCTGTATGGTTGGGCTAACTTGTATCCAGAGCTTGCTTGTAGGGTAGCTGCCTAATAAAATTGCTTATGAGCGTTTTTTATACATATTCTCATTGCAAGCCTGATGGCTCTATTTTCTATATCGGAAAAGGTATGGGGGATAGGGCTTTCTCAAAGAAAAATCGTAACATTCATTGGCATCGCACAGTAGCTAAATATGGATATGAAGTAAAAATATTGGCTAATTGGGATTCTGAAGAACAAGCATTTGATCATGAGAAATTGTTAATTTCTTGTTTTAAAGATATGAAAATTAAATTGGTTAATTTAACCAATGGCGGTGATGGTTCTTCTGGTTATAAATGGACTAATAAGCAAAAAGCAAATATTAAAGCAAATGGTGAAAAAAACGGAATGTATGGTAAACATCATTCTGAACAAACCAAGCTAAAAATTGCTGAAAAATCTAAAGGTCGAATTATATCAAAAGAAACAAAATCTAAAATATCTGAAAAACTTAAAAAAAGAGTTTTTTCACAAACTCATTTAGAAAAATTAAAGTTGGCTAGCATTGGTAATAAAAACGCAATAGGCAATAAAGGCAAAGCCAAACAAACAATAAATATTTAATTTAAAGGAAACTAAAATGTCTAATCCAGGACCAGCAGTAACTACCTCGATTCACCCACAAGTTTTAGGCTCTAACCAAGCATTGCGTTTGATCGCAACTGCTCAAGGTGTTAGCTTGGCAACTTTAGGTGATACCGCAGTTAACGTAATTGATGTAACTAGCTATGTTCCAGTATCCGTTATTACGGCTAACTGTAACAACGCTGGCGCAGCAGTATCCACAGGAAGCACTTATTTAGGTGTTTACACAGGCTTATCGGCTGGTGGTACAGCTATTTACACTAAAGCGGCTTTAGCAACTAACACAACTACTGCTAACGCATCAGTTGTAGCTGCAACTTTAGTAGCAAGTGCAACATCTGCTCAAACTTTGTATGTAAACGTATCTTCTGCTGCTGTAACAGGCACAATTGACGTATATGTATATGGTTACGATTTGTCAGCACAGTAATCTGTTGTAAAATAGAAGCCCACCCCTTAAAAAAGGGTGGGTTTTTAACATTCTGAGGGGAGTTTATGAAAAGCGTAATGATTGCAATGCCTTGCTATTCAGCAAAGGTACATTTTCCGACTATGAGAGCTATTTTGTTAGATGCTATCAATATTATTGGTCGTGGCGATAAATTTAGCATGGCAGAAGACATTGGAAATAGTGACATAGCAGGCTCACGAGGGGCATTATTTGCTGCTTTTGTACGTTCTAAAGCAGATACGCTAGTATTTATTGATGATGACGTATTTTGGGAGCCAGGAGCGTTAATTCAGCTAATTGATTACCCTGTAGATGTAGTAGGTGGTATTTACCCTAAAAAACAAGACCCATTTGAATGGCCTTTTAAAATTGGCATAAAAGAAGAATATTGTAATGATCCTGAAACAGGATTAATGGAAGTATTGGGATTGCCAGGTGGATTTATGAAGATTAGCCGTAATTGTGCAGAAAAGATGATTGAGGCATATCCTCGTCAAACCTTACGTAGTACAAGTGAAAACAGTCAATTTTGGCCTTTGTTTGATCCTTATGAAATGCCTGATGGCAATCGTTTAAGTGAAGATTTTAGTTTTTGCCAAAGATGGGTAGATATAGGTGGCAAAGTATGGGCAAATCTTGAATTTGAGCTAGGTCACATTGGCTACAAAACTTTTAAAGGAAGTTGTGGAAAACACTTGAGAGATCAACAAAACAATGTAAAATAGTTGTAGATTTACCACACTACCCCTTTGCAAAGGAAAAATTATGTCTAGTACCACAGTTACTCGTGGCAATTCCCACGAAACTTTTTATATCGCTCCATCTATTACCCCATCTGCTGTAGCAGCAAATATTACTGCTGCTCAGACTTTTAGCTTGCCTGGCTTACAAACTACAGATTATATTCAATCTGGTGGTTATATTGCCAATCAAACAAATGGTATTTTCATTGCTGAAGCCGATTGTTTGACTGCTGGCGTATTAACAGTTCAATTTGGTAACGTAACAACTGGTAGTTTAACTCCGGCTGCTGGCGTTTATGAGTTCCAAATTACTCGCTTAGAAGGCCCAGCACCATCTACTGCTGTTTAAGGATAAATCATGGCTAACGTATCAGCTTACCGCTTTGTTGGCCCGACAACGGCCATTGCAGTAACTACATCTAGTTCAACTTCTGTAACTATTACCCCTAATGGTAATGATCAAGCGAACTTTTGTGGATTTTTAAACGTAGGTACAACACCTATCGCTATTACTATTGCTCCAGCCGTTGCAGGAACAACGACAACTGCACCAGCAGCCGTTCTCCCAACAGGTGGAAATAGCTCACAGAGCTTTGTTTTAGGCATTTCAATGTCACAGCCTACTGTGATTGCTGTACCGCCTAGCTTTGCTATTACAGCTATTGGAACAGCTAATACGCTATATGTATTGCCTATGGTCGATCAAAACTAAGGAATAATTATGGCAAACCCAGGCGTAGCAAGTAGTTCAGTTATCAATCTATTGCCAGTTCAGGCTGAATACGATGCCAATAACAACTGTTTAGGTTTATATGGTCAAGGTGGTAATGCTTTATATGCCCCATACAATGCAAGTGCATTGTCTATTGGCAATAATTTAGTTGCTTCTACCACGCTTCCTACAGTTTCTAGTGGTTTTGGCACAAGCCCTACTGTTCTTGCTAGTAGCACTTTTTGTTTTAAAGTAACAGTCGGCACAGGTGGCGCAGCGAACGGAACAATTAGCCTTCCTACAGCCCCTAATGGTTGGTTAGCTTTTGCTGCCGATGTAACAAGTGGAAGCTCATTGTTTTTACAGCTAACAGGTAGCACAGCAACATCAGTTACATTTACTAGCTATTCTGTTACAACAGGCGCTGCTGCAAATATGTCTGCTGGAGATGTGGTTTTAATTAACTGTATTGCCTATTAAAGGTAATTTATGTCTAGCATAAATGATTCTGTAACCCAGAATCTACTGCCTGTCCAAGCGTATTTTAACTTGGATGGGTCGTTTAATACGTTTATAGGGCAGAATATGCCCTTTTACGCTACTACTAATCCTGTTCAATCAGGGTTAACCATTACCAGCAGTACTATTGATAGTACGACTATTGGTGCTACATCGCCATCTACAGGGGTTTTTACTAATGTATCAGCAACAACAGGTCAAATTAGCACTACACCTAGCTCTAATACTGATATTGCTAATAAGTTTTATGTTGATACTGTAGCGCAAGGTTTAGGCCCTAAAGCTGCTTGTCAAGTTGCTACAACAACAAATATAACGCTCTCAGGGCTTCAAACGATTGATGGATACACTACCCTAGCTGGTGATCGAGTTCTCGTCAAGAATCAATCATCTAGCCAATATAACGGCATTTATTTAGCATCTGCATCAACTTGGACTCGTTCTACAGATATGGATGTCTGGTCAGAAGTGCCAGGCGCATATACAGTCATTTTGAATGGCGGTCAAGCTGATACCGGTTGGGTTTGTACTGCAACACAATCTGGAACAATTAATGTAACAGCAATGCCTTGGGTGCAATTTTCAGGCGCAAATACTTATTTTGCAGGCACAGGACTGTCGCTTTTAAGCAACACTTTTAGCATTACAAATACTGGTGTATCAGCAAGCACATACGGCTCTGCAAGCGCAGTTCCTGTTATTGCAGTAAATGCTCAAGGTCAAATTACTAGCGCAACTACAACTTCTATTGCAATTAGCAATACTCAAGTTAGTGGTCTTGGCACAATGTCCACTCAAAACGCTAATAGCGTAGCGATTACAGGCGGGTCAATTAATGGAACAACTATTGGGGCTTCTTCTGCTTCAACTATTATTGGTACTACCATTACTGCTAATAGTAGTTTTAGCGGTGCTGGAACTGGGCTAACAGGCACAGCAAGCGGATTATCTATCGGTGGAAATGCTGCAACTGCTACAACAGCAACGACTGCAAGCTCTGTAACAAATAGCATTACATTTAATTCAAGCGGTACTGGTGGCGCATCGCCTGTAAGTTATAACGGCTCTACAGCCCCTACAATCTCATATAACACTATTGGCGCACCTAGCACATCAGGAACAGGCGCAAGTGGTACATGGGGTATTAGCATTTCAGGCAACGCTGCAACTGTCACAAATGGCGTATATACAACTGGTAGCTACTCAAATCCTAGCTGGATTACATCAATTCTAGGCTCAATCGTAAGCGGTGCAGTAGCATCTGCTACATCAGCAACCAATTTGTCAGGTGGTTTAGCAGGCTCTTTACCTTATCAATCAGGCGCAGGCGCAACGACTTTCTTAGGAATTGGCTCTGCAAACTATGTATTAACGTCTAGTGGCTCTGCTCCTCAATATGTAGCGCAAAGTACGCTTTCAGTAGGTTCTGCCACAACAGCTACGACTTCTACTAATCTAGCTGGTGGCGTTGCCGGAGCTATTCCTTGGCAATCTGCTTCAAGTACAACAGGCTTTACTGCTGCTGGCACAACAGGTCAAGTATTAACTTCAGCAGGCACAGGAACTCCTACTTGGACTACCCCAACGTCTTATGCAACTGTAACTGATGACACCACTACAAATAGCACTCGTTATCCTTTGTTTGCAAATCAAACAAGCGGAAACCTATCAACGGAATATACAAGCTCTACTAAGCTCCAATACAACCCTTCTACAGGCATTTTTACAGCTACAGGGTTTAGCGGATCAGGCGCATCGCTAACAAGTTTAACTGCTGGAAATCTATCAGGAACGATTCCAAGTGGTGTTTTAGGCAATTCTACTGTTTATATTGGCACTACTGCTATAGCTTTAAATCGTGCAAGCGGATCAATTAGTCTAACAGGCACAAACATTGACGGAAGCGCAGGATCAGCTACAACTGCTACAACTGCGACTACTGCAACAAACGCTACAAACGTAGCCATTACTGACGATACAACAACAAATAGCGATTATTACGTTACTTTTGTCAGCGCATCATCAGGCAATACAGGTTTAAAAACAAGCTCAACTAAGTTAAAATATCATCCATCAACAGGAGCATTAACCGCTTCTACAATTTATATAGCACCATAGGAAAAAATCATGGGTCAATTAGTCTTTCAAGCAACAGCGGGTGGGCAAACAGCCTTAGTTGGCCCTAATCCTTCTACCAATTTTTCACTTAATGTGCCAGCAGTTAATAGCACTTTAGCAACTTTAGCTGCCCAGACTTTTACAGGTCAACAAACTGATACGGTAGATGCTTCTATATCAGGTCTTACTGTTGGTAAGGGTGGTGGTGCTGTTAGTACGAATACTGCGGTGGGTTATCAAGCTACATATAGCAATACCACAGGATTTAACTTAACAGCTATTGGTTACCAAGCTCTTTATTCCAACACTACTACTCAAAATAGTACAGCAGTAGGTTATCAAGCTGGATATACAAATACTACAGGTTCTATAACTGCTGTTGGATATAGGGCTTTATATTCAAATACAACAGGACAATCTAATACTGCAGTTGGTGGTTTTTTCAATGCTACTGGACCTTTATATTTAAACACAACAGGTAATTATAATACAGCGATTGGTGAAGGAGCTTTAACTTCAAACACCACCGCATCTAATAACACCGCAATAGGTTTTCAAGCTGGATACACATTAACTACTGGAAGTGCCAATGTCTATATTGGTACTGATTCTACCCCATCTTCAGCTACAGTAATTAATGAAGTTGTAATTGGAAATTATGGTGCTGTTGGAAAAGGTGCAAGTACAGGATATATCTATGCTAATGCTGGTGGTGTATATCAAGGCAACAATTCTACTTTATGGTCTATTACTTCTGACCAAAGACTCAAAAAGAACATTGTTGATAATACCGATGGTTTAAATAAAATTATCGCAATTCAAGTACGCAACTTTGAATACCGCACAGCCGATGAAGTAACTGAATTAGAACCACAAAACGCTATTAATATTAAAGGTGTTCAACTAGGTGCAATTGCCCAAGAACTTCAAGCCATCCTTCCTGATTGCGTTAAAACAGAATCAACTGGTGTAATGTCAGTAGATGCAAGCAATTTAACTTGGTATCTTGTAAACGCAGTAAAAGAACTTAATGCTAAAGTAATTGCATTGGAGAATAAATAATGTTAGAACTAACACCTGAACAAGAAGTGGCAAAAAATTATTCCGCAGCACTTGATAGCGTAAACCTACTCAACGCTGGCAAGCCTGAAGATATGACTACTGAAGATTGGGCAGATACAGTTAAGCGTAATAAAGAACACCTTGAAATTCAAATTGCTAAAGGTGCAGAATATTACGGTTCTAATGATTTAACCCCATTTCAGAATGCTATTAAATAATGTTTACTTGGAAAATCCTAGAAGTTTCTGCTAAAGATGGTGTGATTACTCATGTTCGTTATCACGTTACAGCATCAAACGAAGATAAATCAGTAGAAACTGAAGGTAATTGGTATTTTGATTGTCCTAGTGCTAAGATTGAATTTGATAAAGTAACAGAAGAAATGGTTGCAAGTTGGATTAAACAAGAAGCACAAAAAGATGGCAAATGTCATATTACTGCTCGTTTAGAAGAACAATTAGAAGCATTAGAAAACAAAGTTGTGCCACCTTGGCAGCCTCAAGTATTTAAAGTAGGAATGTAAAATGACCACACCTTATGACATTGTTTCTAGAGCATTAAAAGACATAGGCGCATTAGAAGCTGGTGAAGCACCTAGCGATGATGCCGCTCAAGATGCTTTTGATATGCTTAATGACCTTGTAGATCAATGGTCAAACGAAGAAATGATGGTGTTCTATAAAAATGAAATCGTGTTCCCTATTGTTGCAGGACAAACTCAATATACGATTGGCCCTACTGGCGATATAAATGCAAGTTTTACAGGATCAATTGCAGGCAATATTTTGACAGTTACTAGCATAAATTCAGGCGCAATTAATGTAGGTCAAACTTTAAGTGGTACAAGCATTACATCAGGAACAACTATTGAAAAAATGCTCACAGGCGCAGGCAATAACGTCAATGAAGCAGGAACTTATCAAATCAATATTTATCAAAATGTAAGCTCTACAACAATTACAGCTTATTATCAAAGACCATTAAGTATTGATTCAGCATTTGTACGCATTAATACAAATAGTAATGGTGTACCCATTGTCAATGGTGGCTTGGACTACCCAATCTCTATTCTTGCAGTAGAAGATTATCAAATGATTGGTTTAAAGACTTTAAATGGGCCTTGGCCTAAAGCTCTTTATTATCAGCCTAGCGAAACATTAGGTAACATTTATGTATGGCCTAATCCATCGCAAGGCGAAATGCACATCTTTACAGATAATTTATTTCAACGCTACACAAATCTAAATGATACGATTATTCTTCCACAGGGCTACACAATGGCTCTCAGATGGTGTCTAGCAGAACGTTTGATGCCTATGTATGGCAAAGCTAGTGCAACGCAAATAACGATGATTAATGCCTATGCAGCGCAAGCTAAAGCTACTGTTAAACGTATCAATATGAAACCTGTTCAATCTGCAAGGTTTGCTGATGCTATGTTGGCTTCTCGCCAACGTGATGCCGGGTGGATACTTTCGGGAGGCTTCTTCCGCTAAGGTTTGATCTTAAGTGGTGTATAATTAACCCCATGAACTTTTACATATATCAACACCGAAAAGCTGATACCAACGAAATATTTTATGTTGGAAAAGGAAAAAACACACGCTTAAATCAAAGCAAAGGTCGTAATGAATATTGGCATCGTGTAGTTGCTAAACATGGATTTATTGCAGAACATATTGCACAAAATTTAGATGAAGAATTGGCCTTTCTTGCTGAAATGGAAGCCATTGATGTTTACCGCAGGCGTGGGATTAAATTAGTAAATGCCACAGATGGTGGCGAAGGTGCATCTGGTTATAAACACACAGAAGAACATAAAGCCAGCCTTAAAGGCAATAAAAATGGCGCATCTTCTTGGGGAATGACTTTTAAAGGAAAAAAGCATACTAAAGAATCTTGCGAACAAATGTCTTATGCTCGTATTGGCAATAAAAATAAACTTGGAAAAAAAGTATCAGAAGAATCTAAACAAAAAATGAGCGCAGCAAAACTTGGCAAACCAATTGTTGCAAAACGTATTTTATCTTTAGATAAAGTATTAGAAATTCGTCAACGTGTCGGATATAGGAATATTGCTATGCTTGCAAGAGAATATGGCGTGGGAGAATCTACAATTAGAAGAATCCGTGATGGCGAAGCGTATAAGGATGTTAAATAAATGGCAGATTTTGGCTTTGTTGGCGCATCGTACACAGCTCCGTCTATTTATCAAGATGATTCCGAATGCATCAATTGGCGACCTGAAATTGATCCAACTAAAGGTCAAGGCGCAAGAGGCGTTGTTGCTTTATATCCTACCCCTGGTCTTACTAACGTTGTAACGCTACAAAATGCTCAAGTAGTTCGTGGAATGAGAACGGTTTCCGGTGGTAATTATTGCGTTGTTGTATGTGGCCCATACGTTTACGTTTTAAATTCTAGCTTTAGTCCTACTATTATTGGGCAATTAAATAGCTCAACAGGTCAAGTAGGAATCAGCGATAACGGCACAAACGTCTATATTGTTGATGGATCATATCGTTATACATGGCGCATTTCAGCACCTAGCGCAGCAGTATTTCAAGGCACAATCTCTGGCACGACTCTTACAATAACAAGAATCATTAGCGGCACAATTGCTGCAAATCAAGCATTGTTTGGTATTGGCGTTCCTAATGAAACAGTCATTGTTAGTGGTAGCGGATCAACTTGGACAATTAATAATTCAGCAACTATTGCAACTGCTATACAAATGAACTCTGCTACTGTAGCTGGGGTTATAACTGCTTCTATATCAGGGTCAACCCTTACTGTAACAGCAGTCACAAGTGGAACAATTTACCCAGGTCAAACCATTCAAGGAACAAGCGTAACAGCTAATACTGTAGTGACAGCTTTAGGTTCTGGAAATGTTTTAAGTCAATCAATAGCAACAGCAGGCACAGGATACGCTGTAAATGATACAGTAACAATTTTAGGTGGTGTTTATGGCAATAGTCCAGCAACTTATACTGTTACAGGAATTACATCAGGCGTTCAAACTTTAGGAACAATTACACCTGGCTCTAGTTATACTGATGGAACTTACACAGGAGTTCAACTTACTTATGTAAGTGGAGCAACAGCAACAACTTACCCTACTGCAAATATTGTAATTTCAGGCGGTGCAATAACTTCTGTAACATTGGCTTCACCTGGCAAAGGATTTACAAACACAGGAACAATATTATCTGCAACAGCAGCTTCTATTGGTGGAACAGGATCAGGATTTAGTATTCCTGTAACTGCACTAGCTCCTGGAGCGCCAACAACATTAAGTCAAACTTATGCTGGTTCTTATACTTCTAATCCATCAAATCCAGTAGCTACATCTTCAAATGGCGCAGGAACAGGGTTAACCTTTAACCTTACTTTTGGTACAGGTACGGGCAACACAGGTAATTATGTTGTAAATGGAACACAAACTGTTTCATCTGAAACAATGTATTTGCTGAACTTTAGTATATTGCCTAGTTCAGATGGTGCATTTACAGGCGGTTCAATAATAGATATTGTAGATAACTACTTTGTTTATAATCGCCCTAATACTCAACAATGGGCAGCTTCTAATCTTCTTAGCCCTATTACTTACGGATTAAGCTATGCAAGCAAGTTTACAGGGCCTGATAACCTTGTTTCTTTAGTTTGCGATCATGGACAAGTCTATTTATTAGGCGAACAAACTAGTGAAGTATGGGCAGATCAAGGTACATTCCCATTTGCTTTTCAAAGAATTCCTGGCTCATCAAGTCAGCATGGTTTAGCTGCCGCCAATTCAATAGCTCGTTTAGGCAATTCTTTTGCTTATGTAGCTAAAAACAATCGTGGTCAAGCTGAAATAGTCATTATGAATGGATATTTTCCGCAAAGAATATCAACTCATGCTGTAGAAAACACGCTTGTTAACCAAAACATTTCTGATGCTATTGCTTATACTTATCAATTAGAAGGCCATGAGTGTTATGTAGTGACATTCCCTAGCCTTGATATTACTTGGGTGTATGACATTACTACTCAACTATGGCACAAATGGTTATGGACAGACTCTCAAAACAATTACCATCGTCATCGCTCAAATTGCTCTGCGTTCTTTCAAAACGTAGTATTAGTAGGCGATTGGCAAAATGGTCAGATTTACCAATTAGACCCTAACAATTACACAGATAATAGCGATGCTATACGCAGATTGCGTAGATGCCCGCATTTGACTACAGACTTGCAACGTCAATATTTTGACGAATTACAAATACAATTTCAACCAGGTGTAGGAACTACAGGACTATCAAACACAGAAGGTAATCTTGTAGGTGATCCTTTAATTATTGGCCCATTAAACACTTATTTAATTGGTTTTAATAACGATATAATTATAGGTTTAGATCAAAATTTAAACGCTTTAACGCCTACTACAAACCCACAAGCTATGTTGCGTTGGTCATCAGATGGCGGCTCAACATGGTCAAATGAACATTGGTCAACAATAGGTAAAACAGGAAAATACAATAATCGTATTATTTGGCGCAGATTGGGTTGGGCAAGAGATCGAATCTATGAAGTAGTGGTTACAGACCCTATAAACGCTGTAATCGTATCCGCTAACCTTAAAGCAAGCGTAGGGGAAAACTAATGGCTAATGTTTTATGGGGTAACAGTCAATCAAATAGTTACCCGAATACACCTGTTTTAGACGAACAAACAAAAATGCCTACAAGGGCATGGCAACAGTATTTTTTGAATATATTGAACTTTACAAGCGCAACAAACGCAACAAAAGGGACAGGAACGCTTCCTAGCAATCCTGTGGGCTTTATTAATATTACAGTAGCTGGTAAACCTTATAAAGTGCCTTATTACAATGTCTAATTTACAAGTAATTACCGAAGAAAAAGTGCAAACTCTTGAAAAAGAGTTTTTAAAACAAGAGCAAGTTGATTGTCCTGTAGTGCATCGCTTTGGCCCTAATATCTATATTCGTGAAGTAACTATTCCTGCTGGCACATTATCTATAGGGCATTATCAAAAAACTGAGCATTTAAACATTATGTTGGCTGGCAGAGTCACAATGGTAAATGATGATGGCTCGCATACAGAATTATGCGCCCCACAAGTTTTTGTATCAAAGCCAGGTCGAAAAATAGGCTATATTCATGAAACAATGGTATGGCAAAACGTCTATTCAACGTTTGAAACTGATGTACAAAGACTTGAGTCTATATTTTTAGAAAAAAGTATAACTTGGCAAGAAAGCCAAAAATCACAAGATTTATTGCTTACTTTAGATCATTCTAGCGATGTAGCTGATTATTATTTAGCTATTGCTGAATATAATTTTGATCATGAAACAGTTAGAAAGCAGACTAAAAACACAGAAGATCAAATTCAAATGCCTCATGGCAATTATAAAATGATGGTTGCAAACTCAAAAATTGATGGAAAAGGTGTTTTTGCTACAGGAAACTTAGAATCTGGTGAAATTATTGCTCCAGCTAGATTAAATGGAAAGCGCACACCAGCCGGAAGATACACAAACCACTCTAAAAACCCTAACTCAATCATGATTTTGAGAGATAATAACGATATTGATTTAGTTGCAAAAAAGGCTATAAAAGGCTGTCAGGGTGGCAATTTAGGTGAAGAAATCACTATTGACTATCGGCAGGCTTTAAGCCTAGCTATAAGGAGAATTTAATGTCAGCAGTCGCAACAGCAGTAGTAGGTGGTGCAGTTATAGGTGGGTATATGTCCTCTCAGGGAGCGCAAAATGCCGCCAATACTCAAGCCAATGCCGCTATGGCGCAACAAGCTAATTTATTAGCTGCTGGTCAAAAGGCTTCTGAACAATTTACCCCTTATTCGGCAGCAGGAACTACTGCACTATCTAACCTTGCTTCTAATAACGCTTATTTTAATAATCAATTTAGCAACCAAGATTTAAACGCTCAATTAGCCCCTAATTATGCTTTTCAGCTACAACAAGGGCAATTAGGTAATGAACAAGCAAATAATGCTACAGGTGGTATAGCAGGCGGTAATGCTCAAAAGGCTTTACAAGATTATACCCAAAACTATGCTGGTACAGCATATCAAAATGCGTTTAACAATTATCAAGCTCAAAGAAGCAATATTAATACTATGAATTTGAATCAAGCTCAATTAGGTCTTGCTGGTGCTACAGGTTCTGCAAACGCTCAAATTGGCACAGCCACAAACGTAGCTTCATTAGGCATTGGAGCTGCAAACGCTCAAGCTGGTGCTCAAATTGCACAAGGCAATATTTATGGTGGTGTGGCTAATACAGCAGGTAATATGCTTGGTTACAGCGCATTAAATAGTATGAATCAAGCAAATCCAAATTTAGGTGGTGGTTCTGCTTATGGTCAAAGCAGTGCAATTCAAGGACAAAATGCTATGTTTGGTGATACAGGCGCAGGAACAACTACTAATAGCTTTGGTCAAAATATTAATAATAATTTGGCACTTGGTTAAGGACTAATTATGGCAATCGGCACAAGCGGTGTTTCAGTACCATCAATGGGTCAAACTATTGATTCAAGTATTTACGGCAATAAAGAAGCTCCTAAAGGAATGAGTTTAAGCGACATAGTTGATCTTAGCCGCACTTCTACTGCATTACAAAAAGAAAAGGCTTTGTTGCAACCTGGTATTGAAGCTGGTCAAGCTGCATCAAGACAAGCAGTTGCTCAAGCAAATACAGCAGAACTTGAAAACAAACAAAAACATTTAGCGGCAGCATCACAACAAGTTCAAAGACTTTTAGGTAAAAAAGATTTAAATCGTGAAGATATTATTGATAATATTACTGAACATGCTAAAAACTTTAATACTCCACCTAGCGTAGTAGCGCAAGCAATTGCTAAAATTCCAGAAAAAGGAACTCCATTAGATTATCACGCTTATTTAGCATCAGGTTTAGCTGCAAATTTGTCAGCCCAAGCTCAATTAGATAAATTATATCCAAGTGGTGTATTGCCAGGTCAATTGCCTTCTTCTTATAAACCAGAAACACAAGAACAACCAAAAACTACGGCACAAGAACCATTTAGTCAACCTGAGAAACTTAGTTACCCTGTTCCGCAAGCTGGTCAACCTAGAGCGCAATTGCCTAGTGAAGAACCTGATCGCCAATATGGTGAAAAAGTAAGAACAGAGCTTACAAATACTCAACGCACTTTTGGTACAAGCAAACAAAACTACGATAAATTAATAGGTCAAGCCGAAATGCTTGCTGAAAACACTTTCTTTGGTGGCCCTGCTGGTACTGCTGAACGTACATTAAAAGCTAAAATTGGTACTCCTGAATATCAACAGCTTTCTAAAGATTTGGCTAAAGCACAAATTGCAGATATTCAATCAAGCGGTGGTACTGTTGAAGGTGTTGCAGGGCAACAATTACTTGCCCATGCAAACGGCTCTGTAGTTTATGATCCTAAAGTATTAATTGACGTTGCAAGACGTAACGCTGCAAATCTTGAAAATAAAAATATGCAAGCAAATGGCGTAAGAGAGTTTACCCAAAAATTTGGCGATGCTAACGTTAAGCATTTTATGTCCATGTGGAATAAAAACTCTAACGATAATTCTGTATTTGAAATGAAATACATTTTTGATCGTGCTAAAACACCACAAGAAGGTGCTGCTCAAGTTGCTAAATACATTAAAGAGTCTGGTTTAACACCAGAAAAGCGTAAAGAATTAGCTACTAAATATCTGAACTTACAGAAGTTAGAAACTACAGGAACTTTATAATGGCTGATGCCTTATACAATGCAATTCTTGGGGAAGAAACGCCAAAAGCTGTATCTTCTAGCTCTGCTGGTGGCGGTGTTATTACCGATCAAATTCTTGATAGTTTAAAAAGAGTTGAAAGTGGTAAAGATAAATATGCTTTAAATAAAGAATCTAAAGCTATGGGTTCTTATCAATTTATACCTGAAACTGTACAAATGCTTCATAAACAAGGAATTGAATTTAATCCTTTTAATGAAAAAGAATCAAGGCAAGCAGCAAAAACATATCTTGAACAATTAGTTAAACAAAAAGGTAGCGTTGAAGGTGCATTGGCAGCGTATGGTGGACATATTACAAAAGACCCAACTGCTTATGTAAGTAATGTAATGGGTGGCGCAAAAAAAGAACCACCAGCATCTAATGATGCTTTATACAATGCTATTTTAGGTGGCGAGTCAACTGCTCAATTAACTGCTCAAACTACTGCAAAAACAGAAGAAGTCAAAAAACCTTTGTCTTATATGGAAAAGTTTGCTCAAACAATGGGCAAAGCAAAAGAAACAAACAAACCATTAGCAGAAGGAATTTCCTCTTTAGCTGATACTGTTTATGGAGTTGTACCGGCTGCTGCTGGTGGCGTTACTTATGCTGCTGGTAGAGCATTAGGACAAACTTCTGAAGAAGCACAAAAAACATCAGGCAAAGTATCTGGATTTTTAGAAAATCCATTAGGAAAAGCTCTTGGAACAACAGAGTCTGCTGCTTATAAAGGTGAAGCGGCAAAACAAGCAATGGAAGCTATTGGTCAATATATTGGCGAAAAAGCCGATACTATTTCTCAAAAAACAGGAATTCCTAAAGCTGACGTAGAAAATATGATTCAAACGCTTTCTTTTGCAGCACCAGAAGTTGCTGGAAGAATTAAAGCTAAAACAATACCAGCAGTTAGCAAGTTTTTAGAAGAACGCAAAATGACTCCTGAAGAAATGAAAGGTCAATTTGAAGCTAAAGGTGGTCAAACACAAGCTGAAGTTGTTTCTGAAATTCCAAAAGGAACAGCAAAATCTTATGAAGCGGCTCGTGATTTTACACCTGTTGAATACGCTGAAAATGTATTGCCTAAAGACGAGCAAATTGCAAGAGCAGAAGTTTTACATAGAATTGATCCAAATCTTAAAGTCGATCCTAGCGTTATTGAAGGTCGTGGAAAATTAAGAGCAACTGATTATCAATTATCAAAAACTGATACATCAGAAGGCAATTTAATTGCTGAAAAATTAAAAGAAGAAAAAAGAGCCTTAAACAATTATGGAGAACGTTTAATTTCTGAAAGTGGTGGCACTTCAGGCTTAGATGAAACATCAAATTATAAACGTGGAAACAATCAAATTGAGTATTTTCAAAAACTTGAAACTCATTTTGACGATGCTATTAAAAAGATTTATACAGAAAGAGATAAATTAGCAAAAGATATACCTGTTAAAGGTGAAAACATTAAATCAGCATTAACTGATGATGTTACATTATCTCTTGGTGACAATCAAAAACTAGCTAATGCTGCAAATGCAAAATTAAAACAATTAGGCATGATGGATAAAGATGGCAATATGTTGCCGTCTAATGGTTATACAGCAGAACAATTCCGCAAATGGCTTAATGAACCAAATGTATGGGATAGACAAAATGCTGTATTGCATAGAGCATTAAAAGGTGCTGTAGATGAGGATGTTATTTCAACATTAGACCCAAAAAGCTCTATTTATAAAGAAGCAAGAGATTTGCATGGTTTGAAAAAAGATACATTAGAAAACCCTAATGGTATTTCTCGTATTTTAGATGCTGAAGGCCCAAATCAAATTAATAGAAAAGTTGATATTGAAAAAATACCTAATTCTATTGCTGGATTAGGAGTAGATCAATCAACTCATATTCTTAATACTATTAATAATGCACCTAAAGAATTAAAACCTTTAGCAGAAAAAGCTCGATCTGAAATTAAATCTCAATTTTTAAATAGAACGCATGAGGCTTTTCAAAAAAGTCCTAATGCTGGAACAAAATATTTAAGAGATAACAAAGAAGTAATGACACGTTGGTTTACACCAGAAGAAATGTCTAAAATTAATGATTACAATTCAGCAGCTCATATTTTAAAAACAGAAACTGGCTATCCTGGCGCAAAAGTTCAAGAAATTAACATTGAAAAACGTTTGCCAACAAAAATAAAAGAACAATTTATTAAAAAAGGTGGAGCTGCTATTTCTGAAGTTTTAACTGGTGGCCACACTTTTGGAATGGCTGGAACAACAACACATGAAGCCATTGGCGGTCATTATGCAAGAAAAGAAGCAAAAGCATTAGAAAAACTACATAAACAAAACCTAGAAAAAAAGAAATCTGGGTATGTTAATCTTAATGATATTTTAGGAAAACAATAATGGCATCAGTTCTACTATCCCCAGTTGGCGTAGGTCAACAATACTTTGACAATAATGGCGTACCTTTAGCTGGTGGTCTTATTTACACTTATCAAGCTGGTACAAGCACTCCATTAGCTACTTATACAGACAATGGTGGAACAGTTGCTAACGCTAATCCTATAGTTTTGGACTCTGCTGGTCGTGTTCCATACGAGATATGGATGTTCACAGGATATAGCTATAAATTCGTTATACAGTCTGCTACAGCAACTTCTATACAGACTTTAGATAATCTATATCCTATTTTGCAAAATGCTCCAGCAAGCGCACCAGCGATTCCTAGTGGCGGTATTATTTTATGGTCAGGTTCTACAGGCTCAGTTCCTAGTGGATGGTATTTGTGTGATGGTACAAACGGAACTCCTGATCTACGCAATTCATTTATTGTAGGTGCTGGTAATACATACGCTGTAGGCGCAACAGGCGGTACAGCAGATGCTATTGTAGTAAGTCATACCCATACAGCAACTTCTACAGTTACTGACCCTGGACACGTTCATACTTTAAGCCCATCTTATCAATCAGCAGTAAATTCAGGTCAAACTGGTAGAAATGATGGCTCACAAAACAATCTTGTTTCTGCAACACAATCAGCAACAACAGGAATTACAGTAGCTACATCTAATGCTACTGCTGGTACAAGTGGTACAAATCAAAATCTTCCACCATACTATGCGCTTGCATACATACAAAAGGCATAGCAATGATAGAAGTTGATCCAGTAAAAATAGGGGTAATGTGGCAGAAGGTTGAAGCTATGGAGCATGAAGTTTCAGAGCTAAGAGCAGACGTAAAAGAACTATTGGCTATGGCAAATAAAGGTCGTGGCGGCTTTTGGGTGGGCATGATGGTGGTATCAGGCATTAGCTCTTTTATAGGCTTTATAGCTCATTATTTCAGCGCAAAATGAACCATGTCAGACCCATTCGGTATTGCACAAGGGGCAAAAACTCTTAGCAGCAGTATTGATGCAAGCAGAGAGGCTAGTAAAGGTTTAACTAAAAGCATAGAAGGAATACAGCATGACGGACTTGCTGTAGCGCAACAAAAAGCAATAGAAAGACGTAGAGTAGCAAGAGAAGAAGAACATCGTAAGCAAACAGCATTAATTAAGGCTTTAGAAGATTGGCAACAAAAGAAGCAAATTAGCGACAAAGAAGCAAAGTTAAAGATAGACTTTGTTAAAAAGTATGGAGCTAAAGAATGGGATGCAGTTTTAAAGATTAAGCTAGATATAGAGAACATGGAACGTGCAAATAATGAAGCATTCAAGCATGATCTAAAAGAAGTGCGTAAAGTACAGTTTTATTGTTTTGCAGTTGCAGCATTAATATCATGGTATTTAACATGGGGTTATAAATTATGAATGAAATATTTACACACATATTGACAGGTAAAGACAACAATACGCATGACATTGCTAAATGGGCATGGATGCTTGGATTCTTGCTTGTCGGTTGTTCTGCAATTTATTTAATATATACAGGCAAAGATATTAGTCTTACTGAATTAGCTGGTGCTTTGGGAATCGTATCGGGTTCAGGCGCAGCTTCAGTAGCAGCAAAACAAGTATCTGGTGCAGAGCCACAATGAGCTTTTTACTTAATCTTTTAGGCGGTCTAAGTGGACAAACTTACATATATCTTGTACTTGTACTTGGTAGTTTTTCTAGTGGTTTCTATATTGAGCATATTCGCTTTGTTGATTTCCAAGATAAAGTCAAAATTGTTGCAGAACAACAAATTGCCGAAAACAAGGCAAAACTTAAAGAACAAGAATTAATAAATAGAGGAGTAACAGATGCGTACAACGCTAATGTCAGTAATATTCACAATTTTTATCACAGGATGCTCAACGACACCGGTAGCGGTGCAATGTCCAGCGTTCCCAACGCCACCATCACAATTAATGGCACTACCATCAACACATTGGATTTTGCCGAACAATGTGCCACAACCACCCAGCAACTTGAATCAACCCAAGATTGGATTCGGACTCAAATAGGATTAGATAGTGCAAAACAACTTTGATAAATGCCTTGATTTAGTTCTTAAATCAGAAGGTGGCTACGTTAATAATAGCCAAGACCCAGGTGGCGTTACTAATTTAGGGGTAACTCAGCGAGTTCTTGAAGAATGGCTAGGTCATCCTGTAGATGACAAAATTATGCGTAATCTTACAGTTGATCAAGTATCAGGGCTTTATAAGGCTAAATATTGGATGGCTTGCTACGCACCACAATTGCCTTTAGGCGTTGATTATTGCCTATTTGATGCAGCAGTCAATATGGGGCCAGGAAGGGCTGTAAAGCTCTTACAAGAAGCCATCCAATGTATGCCAGACGGAACTATTGGCCCAAGAACTATGCAACTTTTAGACCAAAAGAAACCAGAAGATATTGTAGATGCTTTTAGTCAGCGTAAAATTAACTTTTATGAAGGTTTAAAGACTTTTCCGGTATTTGGTAAAGGCTGGCTCAAACGAGTTGAAGATGTTAAATTTAACGCATTAAAAATGATTGGAGAAGCAAATGGCATTTGAAATTAAAGAGCATAAGCAAAAACCTACAAAAACAGGTCATTATGTTAAAGACTCTGAGCATCGCACAGAAGATCGTTTAGAACGCTTAGAAAAGAAGCTAGACAAACATATTGCTTTGCCTATGGAGAAAGCTCACCATCCTCACCAAGCAAGCCAAAAAGAAGCTCCCTTGCCAAATATGAGAAAATATTAAAATAAGTCTGTTAATTCAGCTATTTTAAATAATTTGATGGGGCAGTCGTAAAATAACTCCCCTTTAGCAACATATTTGTTAGGGACTTCAATTAATGGGCAATTCTCTAAAGAGCTTACTTTTGCCCAATAAGCACGATGTAAGTCATGAGTTAAAGCAAAAAATAGAACAGGCAGATTACCTAGAGTTAGCTTGTCTTTACGTTGCGCTTTGTGAATACTACCAAATTGATCAAAACCTTCTTGACGAACTTCTACCTCAAGCGCACCAACTGGAACACCTGATCGACAAACGATTAGATCAACTCCATACTTATTAGGGTTATCTTTACACTCTACGCCCCATTTCATCTGCACCCATTCAGATACAGCTTTACGAGCAGGCGCATCATACTTATCGTGTAAATATTGACTAAATGGCTTCAATGTCTAAGTGCAATTACTAAAACTATGAAACAAAGCAAAAGAATATATGACACATTGCACCAGTATTCAAAACGCAGTTTATAAGGATCGCCAATCATCCATTTTTGAAGCTCTAACATATCTGGGTCGTGTTCTATATAACGGGGTTTAAGTGGGTTTTCGTCATACCTAGAGCTAATTAAGACTTTGCCGTTGTTAAGATAATCAATCATTTCTCACTTGCCTTTCTTAGTATTGCTCTAGCAAATTCATAGTAAGCAAATTGATATACAGATTTAATGCCGTATTCTTTACCAATCTGCTCTATTTCCTCATCTGTTAGTGTCTTTGCTGGATGTAAGTAGAGTGGAATGTCATCTTCCCAAACCTTTACTGGAGAAAACTTAGTAACTTTTCCTGTTTCATAATGATGTTGCATCCACGCTACTGGTTTATACTTATGGGTATCAATTTGACTGCTATTTTGTAACCTATAGGTATCAATTTTGGCTTGTTGCTGGCGTATAAAGGATGCAGCTTTCTCTAGTTCGTGTGCAAAATCTTTAGCGTTCATTTTTTTTTATTGTTTATGTCCATGTTTAACAGAGCAACAATACGTTGATCTAAACGTTCAGAGATATTGACACAAACATCTTTACAAAGCCAAAGAGTGCCACTTTCTGTATTTTCTGTAAGTTTTTCTGCAACCAACTCTAAAACATTGCCTAAGCAGCTTATTTGATTAGCGATTTTTTCAAGTTCGCCAGCTTCATCCCATAGGCTCATTTTTTATCCCTTGCTGGAGTTGTCCAAAGCTGCTCAATATGTTCTGTAGCACCCATCTTTACAAGTTCACTTTTATAGAAGTGTCGTGCAACGTAATCTGCTCGTATAAACTTGCTTTCTTTACGTTTACTAGGTCCTACAAACACACCAGGTAACTCATAATGAGGTATATACATTACATTGCCTAACTTATAGCATTTGTAATTAGCCCTATCAGGCACGTCAAATTCAGTATCCAAAACCATAATTTCTTCCTTCTTGAGCGTTATATTCATATCCAAAAGCATAAAACAATGGCGAATTAGCAATCATTATTAGCTTACGTTTTGCTTCTAAAGTTTTACCTCTGCGTTCTAACAATAAAGTAATCTGCGCTCTATTCTTAAACATTTCCCTATTTTTAAGGGTTTCCATCATTCGTATGGAAAAAACAGATTTATCAATCATATTACATACCCTGTCCGTAAATAATTAACACCAAAAATAACGATTGCAATTACCAGACCCATAAGGCCACCTAATGCTAATTCTATTAAAGTTGCTTTCATATTTCCCCCAAAATTAAAAAAGTCAGGTCAAAGTCTTTTTAGTCTGAAATCTCTAAGAGCCATAGAGCTGAATAGTGTCGTTGACCTGATGTATGTAATTTATTACAGAATTTGAATAAAAATCTTGATCTAGGTCAATATTCTTAAAAATAATTTAGGTGTTGTATTTTTACAACAGGGTGGGGCTGACACCTCACGGAAGGATTTTTGGCGGGGGATCACCAATGCCAGCCCCATAAATTCTATAGTCCCGATTTTAACTGAAAAAAGCGTAATAAGTGAAAAAAGCACTTTAATCCCTTTTGCAACTCATCTTCTGGGATTTCGCACAACTTCACTTCATTAGTTAAGCCGTTTACAAACATAATTCCGCATCTAGCACCCTCTAAACCAAGCAATTCTCGGTAAGCTGCCATTTGCATGATATGCTCATCGTATGGAACGACCTTTTCCAAAGGGACTTCTTTAGTCTTAAAATCTACAACAACCCCTGGCACACCTTTAATCTTGTCTGCTTTAGCATATAAATCCACCTTGCCACCAAACTTTAATTCTGTATGGCTTGCACTAACTTCAGGAAGCCACGCCCTAGCCCCATAAGCGGCTTGTAAGGCGTTTTCTACGTTACGGCAATAGGTAGGTACTGATTCCAGCAAAATGCCGTCAAAGAAGCTCTCAATGATGTTGTGAATGGCAGTTCCCCTTGCCGCAGCATCTTTTCCTTGCGCCCTTGAATCGCTTAATACACGACTAAGCCAGTCTTTTTCTTCTTCCCCATCTAGGCGAGGTAATGTAAGTGCAGCGAGGATTGCCTGTTCTTGTTTCCATCTATCAAGTCCTGGCTTTGCTGCAACTCCAATGACGGTGGTAACGCTGGGCAATAAACCGAGTTTCTTGGCATCTCGTAAGGTTGTCGCTCTTTGTTTTCCGTTTGCACCGATGATTTCGTAGGCGCAATTGCCTGATTCGTCATACCAATGCCCACTTTCACTTTGACTGTCCTTTATTAGCACTTTTTCTTCCCCTTTTTGGTTTTACTTCATCCGTGTTTATATCGTACACAACTTCTAAAGGTGCATCTGGAATTATTGCTGCTTCATATTGTGCTGGGATTTCTTGACCGCACCAATCTGATGGCGATTTATTAACCACAACAGGATTGAGCTTACAAGCACCAAGCATATCATTTTGCATAAATACATAAAATTTACAGTTTTTGCAGGCCATTAAATGCCCTTAGAGTAGTTAGTAATTCTCATGCTATCTTCTTGAAATACGCATAAGTCTGCTGCAACAAGCAAAACCGCCTTAATGACTGATGCTAAATCTTCCGGTCTAAAACTAATGAGTTGTTGTTCTTCATCAACATTGACCCCCATCCATACTTTTTCCGTGTATTTAGTTTCAATAATGTCTTTAATTTGGTTCTGCATAACTATTTCCTTTTAAAATCTCTTTATGTCTTTGTTTATGACAGGGTTGGCATAACCATACGATTTCCAAGGGAAGGTCGTAGGATTCGTGATGTGCAAGAGTTTTCTCAGAAGAACACCGTGCGCATGGCTGCTGAACAAGATTCCCGTTGCGGATAGCTCTTGCAACTGCGTTATGACACTTCGTGCGTCTTGAATCTGTTTCTCGCCACATTTTTGTTTGCTCTTTTTGGAGTGCAATTCTGTGCGGTTCTTTTGCCCTTTTTCTATCATATTCTCTGACTTTCTTTAAGTTTTTTGCCCTATGGTTATTTGCATCTACTTTTGCACAGTCTTTGCATTTTCCAAGATAACCATCAGCCATTCCTAAATGTTTGTAGAAACTAGCTAATGGTTTTTCTTTATTACATTTAAAACAAGTTTTCATGGCAATCTCCTTTATGCCATTATACCCATTTTAATTTAAAACGGAACACTATCATCAATAAAAGGCTCAGATTTAGGTAGCTCATCCGATCCAGCAGCTTTAAATCCCATAGGCAGTTTTTCTTTGCCAATTGAAACACTAAAGAATTTACCTTTTGTACCTTCTTTAACCCAAGCTGACAAATAATGTTCTTTGTTATTAACCATTATTGAGCCTGTGTAATCAGGATGATTGTCTGTAGTTTTGCGGTCATTTTTAAATAAAGAACCACTACCTTCTTTTGGTACATAAGCCATTAGATTTCCTTTGCTTTTACTACTGGTTTAGGTGACGAAGCGGCATTACCGTCATCGTCTGCTTGTACTACTCCAACTACTGCTGCTAATGCGTATCTACGCATATAGGTTAGTGCTGACCCAGCGCCTTGTGCATCAGGCTTTGTGACCGGTACAGACATTAGGTAACTCATATACTCGCCAGACGAATGAGTGAGTACGGTATTGAGTGACATTGTTCCATCCACAAACTCGCCAGGGAATTGCATAACAGCGAGGCCGTTTTCAGCCAATAGACTGCGGCAAGCATCCCACACAGACTCAAGGTCAGCATACTTAGACTTGAAAAACGGATTTGCTGAATCTTTTTTTGCATGGGTCAGTTTCCCTTGAACGATTGATAAAGCGGTGGCTAATTTAGCGATTGACTCTGATTGATTCATTTTTGACCCCTAATTGATGGAAAAGACTCAAGAGGATTGCCAAAAATTTCTCCAAAGCTATTAATAACATCACGCAATACAGGATTAACTTGTGCGTTGCGTGGCTTACCACACGCTTGACGTATGCAGTCAACTTGTTCTTGCGACATAAATTCATTGCTGAACTCCATGTCATCTAAAGCCTTTTCCAAAAATTCTTCATGCTCTAACATCAGTTGGTGTAATTCACCCATCTAAATTCCCCTTAGATACATAGCGAAATTGCTATAAAAGAATCTTAAACCATGTTTTAAAGAAAAGCAACAACTGTTGCAAAAATAATACTTTAGGTTTAAACTTTAGTTTATGAGCCTAAAACTAACACCTCACCAAATGATTGAATTGCTTGGGGGCGTAAAAAAAGTAAGCAAAAAATTCAATATTTCTGTGCAAGCCGTGTATAAATGGCAAAAAGAAAATGAAATACCAGCAGAAAAACTTATGATGTTGGCAGCTTTGATTGAAAAAGAATCTTATGGATTGGTAACAAGAAAAGATATGTTTCCAAATCATTGGTCATGGATATGGCCTGAACTGCTGCTAAAAAACAACACATGAAAATTTATAATCCAGAACAAATTGCTATTTTGTTAAAAATAGGACTTGATCCAAATGTTGAATATTTTTATAAAAATGATAAAAAAAAGCATTTTTATAACAATTCTTTATATCCATTAGCTTTAAAAATTAGATCAATTACAAGTTATGCCTGTAAAAAACCTTATAAAAATAAATCTAACAGTTTTAAATATTTAGGTTGTGTTTATGATGTTTTCAAAATTCATATTGAAAAACAATTTTTACCAGGAATGTCATGGGAAAATTATGGTTTATGGCATATAGATCACATTGTTCCTATTTCAATAGCAAAATCTGAAGAAGAAATGCTTGTTTTTGGTAAATTTACAAATTTGCGACCAATGTGGGCAAAAGAAAATATTTCAAAAAAGAACAAAAAATTATATTTATTATGAACAGAGAAGAAATGTTACTTAAAATGCTTGCAAGAGCAGACGAAGAAATTAAACAATTACAATACAGAACTGATTTTTTAACAAAAGAATTATCTCAACTTAGAGAACGATTAAATTATATGGATCATCAAGTTTATGGGGGATCAACAAAATGAAAATTGACGTAAAAATCATTAAGGAAAACGAAGATGGATCAGCCAACGCTCAAGTTGACTTTGACAAAGAAGGACTTGAAACCCTTGTCCAATGGGGTCTTGTTGGTATCCTTACCAAAGCAATTGATGAATATCGAATTAAACCCGAAGAAGCTGAGACTGTTATTCAGCCAAAAAGAACTAAAAAACAAAAATAAGTAGTAAAATCTATGGGATGGCTAGTAGTGGATGCTACGAAAGACTGATTAGTCACCAGTTTGCCTATCCCACCTAAATGACTAACCTTTTGACAAAGGATGCAATATGTTGAAGTTTCCGCCTCAAGATGGCATTGAAATATATCCATCAAAATCTGGTCTTATATGTTTAGAACAAGACTCCCATGAATTTGGTAAAAAAGTACAAGTTTTTCTTACTATTGGGCAATTAAGATCATTAGTTAAACATTCAAACTCTTTAATAGTTAAGGCTGAAGAAGCTAAAAAGGAGTGGGAAAATGAAACTAACTCCTAAAAATTGGGTAAATTTTCAGCACTACAAACATCGTAGTCCGCCTTGGATAAAACTTCATAGAAATTTGCTTGATGATATGCACTATCAACGCTTGCCTGTTGCTAGCAAAGCTCTAGCACCAATGCTTTGGTTGCTTGCAAGTGAGTCTCAAACTGGAACTATTGATACTTCTACAGAAGAAATAGCATTTCGCCTAAGAATGACAGAAAAAGATGTGTTAGATGCCATCAAACCTTTATTGGATATGGGTTTCTTTATTGATGATGACAACGTGCTAGCAGAGTGCTTGCAAGATGCTACGTCAGAGACAAAGAAGAGAAGAGTAGAGACAAAGAAAGAGACAGAGACAGAAGCACCTAAAGGTGTCGATGTGTCTTTATGGAATGATTATTTAAAAGTCCGTAAAGCTGCCAAAAAGCCTCTTACAAACACGGCTTTGAAAGGTTTGATACGAGAGGCTGAAAAAGCTAAAATAACTCTCTCAGATGCCCTACAAACTTGTTG
>Ga0207955_1000125_pt1 | contig 26432 bp, 23 predicted proteins | sample CryBogCBE29Jun09_FD_184563 | JGI IMG/M metagenome (GOLD analysis project Ga0207955, IMG submission 184563) | Freshwater microbial communities from Crystal Bog, Wisconsin, USA - CBE29Jun09 (SPAdes) (version 2) | ecosystem: Environmental > Aquatic > Freshwater > Lake | place: Crystal Bog... | reverse complement strand
CACCCTCTTGGGAGATTAAGCGCTGGGCGGCGGCGGCCGATTGGTCAGCCTTGCAGGAATTGTCGACCACGGAAAGTTGAACCGGAAGCTTGGTCCCTCCCACGGCAATCCCACCACTTTTGTTAATCTGCTCGATGAAGAGTTCAGCAGCTTGTTTGCAGGATGTTCCGACTGCGGGCATCTCACCGGTCAACTCGGCGTTGATTCCAATTTTAACCGAGGGCTTGCTCGGCTGGCAGGAGGTCAGCAAAATGCTGTTGAGGACAAGCGCAGTGAGTAAGGGACGGACGTGCAGGTGCATCGCTGTTGACTAACGCCTCGGCAGGCTTGCCGCAAACCTATTCATGCCGATCCCCGGCAACAACTTTGCCGGAATATTCCTCAAGACTTAAGGCCTGTAGCGAGGATTGTCTGAAAGTTGGGCGCCAACTGCTCCCTCGCCACGACGCTGACCTCAAGATCGCAAAATCCCGACTTCTCCATCATGGCGTGTAGTTCCACACCGGAGAACCCGAGCCAGACATGGGCGTAGAGTTCCTTGGCCTGCTCATAGGTGTGACTGGCAAGGTCTAGGATGAGGATCCGCCCACTCGGCTTGAGGATCCGAAAGGCGCTCTCCACTGCGCGTTGGGGTCGGGCCGCGTGGTGAAGAGCTTGACTGAAGAGGACAACATCGACGGATTCATCCTCGATCGGAGGCTCCTCAAGATCACCCAAGCGGTATTCCAGATTTGCGAACCCGTTCTCTTTTGCGAGGCGTGAACCATACTCGACCATTTTTTCAGAATTATCGACAGCGATGACTTTTTTTGCGGTTCTGGCGAGCAACTGGGAAAGAGTTCCCTCCCCCGCCCCCATATCGGCAATAATCATGGGAGGCATGAGTCGGAGGAGCCCGTGGGCCAGGGCCTGCCAGGAACGTCCCGGCACGTAGGTGCGACCGAATTTTCCCGCCAGCTTGTCGAAATAATCTGCTGCACGGTCTCGACGTTTGTTCAACACAAGTTGAAGTGCCTGCCGATCTCGATCCCCCTCTGCGAGTTCTGAAACCGCGGCGGCGACAGCCTCCCGTAACGGGGCGATGGCGGAAGGAACGGCAGCGTAGTAGATATTCTTTCCAACCCGGCGATCAAGGACAAGACCTTGACGACGAAGCATTCCAAGACTGGCTGAAATACGGGACTGCCCCATGCCCAAGGCCTCCTGCAATTCAGCTACCGTAAGCTCTTCCTCTAAGAGCAGCGACAGCAACCGCAATCGCGTGGGCTCAGCAAGGGCCCTGAGGGATTGGAGAATTGACGCCATACCCATTTACATATACGTATACGTTAATAAGTAAAGCTGCCACCTCTAGGCAGCTATCTTTGAAATCACGAAACACAACCCCACGATCCCATGTCACGCAGTTACATCTTCTCTTCTGAATCCGTCGGTGAAGGCCACCCGGACAAAGTTTGCGACACCATTTCCGATGCCATTCTCGATGCCTGCCTTGCTCAGGATCCCATGAGCCGAGTGGCCTGTGAAACATACGCCAAGAGCAATATCGTGGTCGTCGGTGGCGAGATCACGACCAAAGCCAAGCTCGATTACAACGACATCATCCGGAGAGCGATCCGCGAGATCGGCTATGTGAATAGCGATGACGTTTTCCACGCCGATACAGTCTTTATCAACAACATCATCACCGCACAGAGCCCCGATATCGCACAAGGCGTCGATGCCAAAAAGGCAGCTGGCAAGAAGACCGCAGAGCAGGGGGCCGGCGATCAGGGACTCATGTTCGGGTACGCCTGTGACGAGACACCGGAACTCATGCCCGCACCGATCATGTATGCTCATCGCCTTGGCCGCGAACTCACACGCCTCCGCAAGAGCGGCGCCGCCAAATGGCTCCGTCCGGACGCCAAAAGTCAGGTCTCGGTGGAATATGTCGACGGGAAACCTTCACGTATCGTGAATGTCGTGATCTCAACCCAGCATTCCGAAGGGGTCTTACACAAGGAGATCGAGAAATTTTGCATCGAAAAGGTCATTAAGAAAGTCCTTCCTGCCAAGATGCTCACCAAGAAGACAGAGTTCCTCATTAACCCGACGGGACGTTTCGTGATCGGGGGCCCTCAGGGTGATACGGGGCTCACGGGCCGCAAGATCATCGTCGACACCTACGGCGGGATGGGACGTCATGGAGGCGGTGCTTTCTCAGGCAAGGATCCAACAAAAGTTGATCGTTCCGCCGCCTACATGGGGCGCTACGTTGCCAAGAATGTCGTGGCCGCTGGTCTTGCCAATCGTTGTGAAGTTCAGTTTGCGTACGCGATCGGCTATCCCGATCCTGTCTCAATCCATATCGACACCTTCGGGACCGCCACTCTTCCAGAGGAGGCAATCGAAGTCGCCGTGAAAAAGACTTTTGGATTCAAGCCGGCCGAGATCATTAGACAACTCAGGCTACGTCGTCCGATTTACTCAAAGACGACCAACTACGGTCACTTCGGCAAGAACGATGCCGACATTACCTGGGAAAAAACCGATAAAGCGGCAGTCCTCAAGAAAACAGCCCTTGCCGCCGCTAAACTCTAATCCTCCCGATCACCTCCAATAGATTCATTAATCATCTGAAATTCATGACAAATAAAACCGACTACAAAGTAGCAGACATCACACTCGCCGAGTGGGGTCGCAAGGAGATCAGCATCGCCGAACAGGAGATGCCAGGCCTCATGTCCATCCGTGCAAAGTACGCCAACGACAAGCCGCTTAAGGGAGTCCGTATCACCGGATCCCTTCACATGACCATCCAGACCGCGGTGCTCATCGAGACCCTTACCGATCTCGGCGCCGATGTCCGCTGGGCCAGTTGCAATATCTTCTCAACACAGGACCAGGCGGCTGCCGCGATCGCCGTCACAGGCGTTCCTGTCTTCGCCTGGAAGGGTGAGAGCCTTGAGGAATACTGGTGGTGCACCTACAAGGCCATATCCTTCGATGGCGGCAAGGGACCAGAGATGGTCGTCGATGACGGCGGGGATGTGACTCTTCTCCTCCACAAGGGATACGAACTCGAGGAAGGGGACAATTGGGTTAACACACCTTCAGGCAACCATGAGGAGCAGGTCATCAAGGATCTCCTCAAGCAGGTTTACAAGGAGAACCCAACCCGCTGGCACGACATCGTCAAGGACTGGCGCGGCGTTTCCGAGGAGACCACCACCGGCGTTCACCGTCTTTATAAGCTCCATGAGAAGGGCAAGCTACTCGTGCCTGCTTTCAACGTAAACGACTCCGTAACCAAATCGAAGTTCGACAACCTTTACGGTTGCCGCCACTCGCTCGTCGACGGACTCAACCGCGCCATTGATGTCATGATCTCCGGTAAGGTTGCGGTCATTTGCGGTTATGGTGATGTTGGCAAAGGTAGCGCCCAGTCACTGCGTGGACAGGGTGCCCGCGTAATTATCACGGAGATCGACCCGATCAATGCTCTTCAGGCTGCCATGGAAGGGTACGAGGTAACTACCCTCGAGGAGACCCTTGGACGCGCTGACATCTACGTGACAACCACCGGTAACGTGGGAGTCATCACGTTCGAGCATATGAAACGCATGAAGGATCAGGCGATCATCTGCAATATCGGTCACTTCGACAACGAAATCGAGGTCGACAAGCTTCAAGGCGACACATCAGTCAAGCGCACCAATATCAAGCCTCAGGTGGACAAGTATACCTTCCCCGGCGGCAATGAGATCTTCCTTTTGGCGGAGGGACGCCTCGTCAATCTCGGTTGTGCCACAGGTCACCCAAGCTTTGTCATGAGTGCCAGCTTCAGCAACCAGACCCTTGCGCAACTCGAACTCTGGAAGAATCGTGAAACCTATAAGCCGGGCGTCTATGTCCTGCCCAAAAGACTTGATGAGGAAGTCGCCCGCCTCCACCTCGACAAGATCGGTGTAAAATTAACTCAACTCACCAAGGAGCAGGCCGAATACCTTGATGTTTCCTTGGAGGGCCCCTACAAGCCCGCCCACTATCGCTACTAGTCTCAGTATAAATTAAAAAAAGCCCCGGCTAGCAATTGGCCGGGGCTTTTTTATTTGATGATCTACCCCATGGCACACTTCTTGCTGAATTTACACATTATTTAATGAAAAACAATTCCATGATATCTAACCCCGATGTTGTCCTGATCGGAGCCGGGATTATGAGCGCAACTCTCGGCGTTCTCCTCAAGGAACTCGATCCCGCACTAAATATCCAGATTTTCGAGACCCTGGACGATGTGGCTCTTGAGAGCTCCGATGCATGGAACAATGCTGGCACCGGACATGCGGCACTCTGTGAACTGAACTACACACCAGAAAAAACAGATGGTTGCATCGATGTTTCCAAAGCCATCAAGGTCAACGAGTCGTTCAAGATTTCACTCCAATTCTGGGCCTATCTCATTAAGAAAAACCTCATCGCCCTTCCCTCGGAATTCATCCGAAAAGTTCCACATATGAGTTTTGTCATTGGTGACAAGGATGTGGAATTCCTTCGCAAGCGACATGCCAGCATGAAGGAGGTCCCTCTCTTTAAGGCGATGGAATTTTCTGATGACCCCAAGAAACTTGCTGAGTGGATGCCCTTGGTCATGGAAGGACGAGATCTCTCACAACCACTTGCAGCGACCCATACGGAGGATGGAACTGATGTCAACTTTGGGGCTCTTACACGCAATCTTTTCAACCATCTGAAGGATTTGGAGGGAGTTTCCATTCATCTGAATCACGAAGTTCGAAATCTCACTCGCAAAAAAAACGGTTCCTGGATGATTCAGATCAAGGATAAATTCTCAGGAAGCGAACGCTATCTGAATACAAAATTCGTCTTCCTCGGCGCCGGAGGGGGAGTGTTACCACTACTTCAAAAATCAAAGATTCCCGAAGGTGATGGTTATGGTGGCTTTCCTGTCAGTGGGCAGTGGCTTCGGTGCACCAATCGGGAGCTGATCGAACAACACCAGGTCAAGGTCTACGGCAAGGCTTCCATGGGAGCGCCGCCAATGTCGGTCCCCCACCTGGACACCCGGATGATTGATGGTGAAAAGGGGCTTCTCTTCGGACCCTTCGCAGGATTCAGCACCAAGTATTTGAAGTATGGTTCCGTGTATGATTTTCCACTCTCCATTCGGTCCAGCAACCTTCTGCCGATGACAGCAGCCGGGCTACAGAATATTCCACTTACGATCTATCTGATTGAACAAGTCCTTCAATCCTCAAATGATCGTCTACGTGCCCTGCGTGAGTTTATTCCGAAAGCACGCATGGAAGACTGGAAACTCGAAACAGCCGGTCAGCGTGTTCAAATCATCAAGAGAGATCCCCAAAAAGGAGGCATTCTTGAATTCGGCACGGAGATCATCTGTGCGGGTGATGGTTCACTTGCAGCCCTACTGGGAGCCTCTCCCGGAGCATCTACCTCCGTGGCCATCATGCTTGATCTCCTCAGCGAGTGCTTCCCCGAGAAAGTCAGATCACCGTCATGGCAGACGAAACTCCATGAAATGATCCCGTCTTACGGGAAGTCCTTGGCCAATGATCCACGCTTCCATCAAGAGATCACAGATCGGGCAAACGCCATCCTTGGCTTTGAACCACTTAACGCGGAAGCCATCTGAGAGGAGTGATTCCAATTATAAATATTACTAGAAATTACCGTCCCATCCAACCGCCATCGACTGTCAGTATCGTTCCGTGAACATAGTCCGATGCCTTGCTGCTGAGGAAGACAACGGCGCCGTTTAGATCCTCGGCAGTTCCCCATCGTCCTGCGGGAATACGCGCGAGGATAGCACTGTTACGGGCCTCATCCGCTCGCAGGGCCGAGGTGTTATCCGTGGCGATATAACCGGGGGCGATCGCGTTTACATTAATTCCATGAGATGCCCACTCGTTGGAAAGTGCCTTGGTGAGTTGGGCAATACCTCCCTTGCTTGCAGCGTATCCGGGAACAGTAATTCCCCCTTGAAACGAGAGCAGGGAAGCGGTGAAGACAATCTTACCACTCTTTCGCTGGATCATTTGAGCGCCGATTTCGCGGGCCATCACGAACTGGGAACGAAGATTCACATCCATGACATGATCCCAGTCCTCATCACTATGAACTGCAGCAGGGGCACGACGAATGGTGCCAGCATTGGCAATCAGGATATCGATCACCGGCTCCTCGGTGACCACCGTGCTGAGAAATGATTTCAGTGCCTCCCTGTCTGAAAAATCACAGGCATAGGCGCGGAATTTCCGACCGAGGGCGGTCACTTCTTTCTCAATTTCGCTACCGGAGAGCTCCAGGGTGGCGCTTACCCCGATAATATCAGCGCCGGCACGTGCAAGAGCGGTTGCGATGGCCTTCCCGATGCCGCGACTACAACCGGTGACCAACGCCTTCTTACCGGTGAGATTAAAGAGATCTTCCATGGAAGTCAGATAGCTTTATCGGAGATCGGAAATGGGGAATCCATCCATGTCATTGAAATCCTGATTCTCCCCACCCATCCCCCAGCAAAAAGAGTAGCTGGCAGTTCCGGCTCCGGAGTGGATCGACCAAACGGGCGAAAGAATCGCTTCACCGGCGCCGACCACAAGATGACGGGTCTCGGAAGGTTCGCCCATCAGGTGAATGACCCGATGAGCGGGATCGATATCAAAATAGAGATAGGCCTCGGAACGCCGCAGATGGGTGTGGGATGGCATCGTATTCCAAATGCTTCCTGATTTCATACAAGTGATGCCCATGACCAACTGACAACTCTGCACGCCATCACGATGGATATATTTATAGATGGTACGCTGATTGGCGGTTTCGGGTGCCCCTAACTCCACAGCGGTGGCATCAACCTGTCGGGAAAGTGTTGTCGGGTAGGCAGTGTGTGCAGGGTAACTCAGGAGATAAAAGAGAGCGGGGGCTGATGAATCAGCACTGTGAAAAAAAACCTCTTTGACTCCCCTGCCGATATAGAGGCAATCGAGTTTCTGCATTGGAAACATTTTGCCATCCACTTCGACCTTTCCGGCACCACCAATGTTCAGGATGCCTATCTCGCGACGCTCCAGGAAATAGTCGGCCGCAAGCTCCTTCTTGGAAGCCTCAAGCTTGAGAGGAGCGGAGGCGGGCACCGCTGATCCAACAATCGTGCGATCAGTCTCCCAATAGTTCAGCACGACCGAGTCGGGAACAAAGAGCGACCCAAGAAGGAAATTGGCACGGAGTTCCTCCGTATTGAAGCGCGATACCGACCCGGGGCTGTGTGCGTTGATGATTTTCATGATTCTTGGATTCGAATTTTTTGAAGGATGCACTCAAATATCAACGTATTAGGATAAGAAGGGAAAGTCTTCAAAAGAGCAAAAGCATCAACCTTCGTTCGATTGAATAGGCAAAGTTATCCTCCTCTAAAAACAAACCGGCCAATTACTTAATCGCCGTCCAGACGCGATGAACGTCGTCGTGCTCTTCAAGTGCCTGAAGAAACTCTCCGGCCTCTGCACGCTGCTCATCAGTCAAGGTAGGGAAAGTCTTCGCCACGTAGCCAATCTCACTGGTCACAACCTTCCAGGCATTATCCTTGAGCCAATTGGTTACGGCCGCGGTGGCGGTTCTATCGGTAATGAATCGGGCTCCCCTTTTATCAGCGGGGATATCGTCGTTCTGCTCGTGAGTGAGGGACTCGACCTCGTTGGCTCCGGCCTCGATTGCTGCCTCCTCAAGATCAGCCGAAGCATGCTCTGTGTATGCTTCAACGAGACCGACATGATCAAAGAGGAATTTATTACTTCCCGGTGTTCCAAGTTGTCCGTCGCGGAAGAGAACCCTGATCTCAGGTGTCGTGCGGTTTGTATTGTCGGTATAGACCTCGACGATCACTGGAACCTTATGCGGGGCATACCCCTCGAAGGCGATATGATCGATGATTGCCTTGTCCTCACCGATCCCGGCCCCCTTGTTAATCGCACGGTCAATGACGTCTTTGGAGACACTCTCGGCACGGGCTTTTTCGAGTGCGGCGAAGAGACGGGAGTTCGTTGCGGGATCTGCACCACCCTGCCTCGCGGCGATGGTGATTTCCCGGACAAACTTACCCGTTGATTTGGACTTCTTGAGCGATGCGACCTCGCGTTTCGCGAGAAGCCATTGACGACCCATGGTTGAAGAAAAGTTGGGGGGCTCGGTGACTTTTTAATCCTCGGCGATCACCGGCACGCTGCTTGCACGTTTGCGGGCCGTGGCGTCGAGAAGCTTCTTGCGAAGACGGATCGTCAAGGGGGTCACCTCGACGTACTCGTCCGGAGCGATGTACTCGAGGGAGCGCTCGAGGCTCATCTTGAGCGGAGGAGAGAGAGAAACTCCCTTTCCGTCACCGGTGCTACGCATATTGTTCAAGGTTTTTGCCTTACAGACATTGACCGGCATGTCATCGGCGCGGGAGTTCTCTCCTACGATCATCCCCACATAGACGTCGTCCTGAGGTGAGACGAAGAGACGGCCGCGTTCCTGGATCTTTTCCATGGAGTAGGCCATTGCCGTACCCGCCTCCATGGCAATGAGAACCCCGTTGTTACGGGTAGGAATCTCACCCTTGTACTCGGCGTACTCCTTAAAGATGTGGGACATAATACCAGCCCCCTTGGTCAGGTTGACCAGGTCGGTCTCAAATCCGATGAGTCCGCGGGTAGGTGCCTCGGCCTGAACGGTAACGCTCTTTGTCTTGTGATCCATGTTCACGATCTCGGCCTTGCGTCCTGCGAGGCTCTGAAGGATGTCACCAAGATTGTCGGGCGGTACATCGACATAGACATTCTCGATCGGTTCGAGCAGCTTGCCACCCTCGCCACGCTTGTAGATGACCTCTGGTCGTGAGACGAGAAGCTCGAAGCCCTCGCGGCGCATCTGCTCCACGATGACGGCGATCTGCATCTCTCCGCGTGCCTTGATCTGGAAGTGACCGGCGAGTTCGGTCTCCTTGACCTCAATGGAGACGTTGGTACGGGTCTCGCGGGTGAGACGCTCCTTGATCTGACGTGCCGTAACAAGTTTACCCTCTTTACCAACAAGCGGTCCGTCGTTGATACAGATCTTCATCGTGATCGTCGGAGGATCGATGTCAACGAAGGCAAGCGGCTCACGGGTGTCATTATCGGTGATGGTCTCACCGATGTAGACCTCCTCAAATCCACAGATGCCGACGATGTCTCCGGCGCTCGCTTCCTGAAGCTCGATCTTCTGAAGTCCTTTGTGACCGAAAATTGCGGTGACTGGCTTCTTCTCCTTCGTGCCATTCTTGTGGATGGCAACGACCTGCTCCCCCATCTTGACCTTACCACTGATGATACGGCCAAAAGCAATACGTCCAAGATAGTCGCTGTAATCGAGGTTGGATACAAGCATCTGGAAGTGCTCGACATCCGACTTTTTGGGAGCCGGGATGTGCTTCACAATGGCCTCATAGAGAGGCTCCATCGTGGTGCTCTCCTGATCGATCTCATTCTTGGCAAAGCCCGCCTTGGCGCTCGCGTAAACAGTTGGGAAATCGAGTTGCTCGTCGTTCGCACCAAGCTCTAGAAAGAGCTCGAAGACCATGTCGAGAACCTTGTGGGGATCTGCGTTGTCACGGTCGATCTTATTGATCACGACGATCGGCTTAAGACCGTTCTCAAGGGCTTTCTTCAGGACGAATTTGGTCTGGGCTTGAGGTCCGCCGAAAGCATCCACAACGAGAAGCACTCCGTCGACCATCTTCATGATACGCTCCACCTCACCGCCGAAGTCGGCGTGACCCGGAGTATCAACGATATTGACGTGATAGTCATTCCACTGGAACGCGGCATTCTTGGCCTTGATGGTGATCCCCTTCTCACGCTCAAGATCCATGGAGTCCATGATACGGATCTCGGTGGCCTTCGCCTCATTGGCACGGAACGTGCCCGATTGTTTGAGAAGCTGATCGACGAGGGTGGTCTTCCCGTGGTCGACGTGGGCGATGATGGCGATATTGCGAATTTTGTCCATGGTCTTTTGAGTAGCCGGACACTATCTCCTTTGAGCCTGCTCATGTCAACGAGGCACATGATTTGCTACGATATCGTCACTTAGAATAGCACCACCATCACTCATTCTCATTTTATTTCCCGATGCATCTCCTTTTCATCCAACACGATCTTCTGGACGGCCCGGGTACTTTGATCGAGTGGGCTGAATCCCGGGGGTATTCCATGGCGTTTTGTCTGATCTGCGAGGGAGCGCCACTCCCCCCGCTGGAGAGCTTTGAGCTCCTGATAAGTCTTGGAGGACCGATGGGAGCCTACGAGGAATCTAAGTACCCTTGGCTAAGGGCCGAAAAAGAGTATCTCCAGCAGGCTTTTGCCGCCGGAAAAAAGATCCTCGGTCTCTGTCTCGGTTGCCAACTCCTTGCAGACGCCTTGGGAGGCAAAGCCTTTCGTCACACCTGCAAAGAATTTGGGTGGCAACCGATTGAACCTCTTCCCCAGGGAGTTGAATGGTTTGGAACAAGAGAGCTATTCATGGCCTTCCAGTGGCATGGTGATACCTACTCACTTCCACCGGGAGGTGTTCAACTTGCGACAAATAGTGCCTGCAATCAACAGGCATTCCTGATCGGAAATCAGATACTTGGTCTCCAGTTCCATCTGGAGTGGACCGAACAGATGGCCCGCGATGCCTTGGCAGAACCAGGTGTCGCACCACTCAAGTCCCCTTCTGTGCAGACTCCAGAGGAGATTCTCAGCGACCTAAGCCTCTTTGTATCGGGCAAACAGCGCTTTTTCCTGATGATGGATCGATTCGTCAGCTAAAATGGTGCACCCGGCGAGGGTCGAACTCACAACCTCTTCCTTCGGAGGGAAGCGCTCTATCCAATTGAGCTACGGGTGCCCAGAGTTTGAAATTTGAGGAGAAGAAGCGGCCGGGTCAATCCCTGTTTGAGAAGCCTATACCAAAAGGTCGAGGATGGCGGGACATTAACCTTCTGTCTGAGAAAGAAGTTGAGTCGCATGAAAACCAAGCAATGCACTCTTTTTATTTCTAAATTAGCCTGATTTTAGGAGATCCCATGACTACCGAAGTAATCTTCCAAAACGGTGAAAGCTAGATCAAAATCCTCGGGTAGTACGCAATACGGAGGCATCATGTACACAACGTTGCCGAGTGGTCTGAGAATGACTCCGTGATCCTGGCAATATCTGGCGAGGGGACGAGCGACCCCTGCGGCATAGTCGCTCGACTTTCCCTTGAGTTCGAAAGCACCTATCCCACCCAAGACACGGGTTTTTTCAATGGGATAACGACGCTCGAGTTTTTCAATGCCGTCCGAGAGTTGAGAGGAAATGTCGGCGACAAGGATAGCGGCATCCCGACCCTCAAGAAGATCCAGATTTGCCATGGCTGCCGCACACGTGATGGGATTACCCGTGAAGCTGTGCCCATGGGCAAGCGCCTCGGAGAAGGAATCCCCCAGGAAAGCTGAAAAATACTCACCCTTCACCAAAGTCGCACCCAGCGGTAGGATGCCACCGGTGATCCCCTTAGAGAGGCAGACAAGATCAGGAAGCACATCCGTCTGCATGTAGGCAAAGAGCGTTCCAGTACGGAAGAAACCGGTCATCACCTCGTCAAAGATGACCGGGATGCCGGCATTCCGCGCGAGCCTGCAGATTTCGGAAAGGAATTCGGGGGAATGAAACCGCATCCCGGCAGCTCCTTGAATGAGCGGTTCCACGATCAAGGCCGCAACATCACCGGCAATGTTTCCCAATCTCTCCTGAAAGGCACGAATACAGGTCGACTCCTCTTCCCGAGTGGAAGCCGCCCCCCAGGTATGAGGCACTTCCAGAACATCGACGTCAAACATCCATGAGCGGAATGCATCGAAAAATCCCGAACTCTCACCCACGGTCATGGCTCCAAGCGTATCACCATGGTAACCGCCCCGAAACGTCATGATACGAGGCCTTTGCTGGCCGCGGTTGCGCCAGTATTGATGGCATATCTTCAGCGCAACTTCGACGGCCGTGGAGCCATTGTCACTGTAGAAAAGACGCGTACCATCACCAAGACGAGAAAGTTTCACCAAGCGTTCGGCAAGCGCGACGGCTGGTTCGTGGGTGACTCCCGCGAAGTGAACATGATCCAGATTGAGAGCCTGCCTTGAAATCGCATCGGCCAATTCGGTGCGGCCATGGCCGTGAATATTAACCCACCACGAGGAGATCATATCGAGGTAGGGCTTGCCCTCCCCATCATAGAGATAAGCTCCTTTCGCCGAGGCAACGCACAGGGGATCATCCGAGAAACGGTGCTGGGTGTAGGGATGCCAGAGGATGGAGGCATCCCTGCCGACTAGATCTTTATTTTTCAACTTCATGAAACTGCACTATTTTAAATTCCAATCAATACGGAGAACAGTCCACGGTGAAGGATACCCGACTGGACATGACTCAATCAGTCCCGCTCCTCAAGTGTCCCCGTGGTGACCCCGATCTGAGACCTGGCACGGAGTGAGCGCCAGAGTTGGGTGCCTCCGGTCTCGCCGCTGAGGAGTTTCTGATAGGCGAGCAGGATGGCTGCGGTCTGTTCGGCTGTCTCCTCAAGCAACTCGATGCGAAAATTACAGAGTCCTGCAGCACGGAGTTCCTTGAAATATCCGGCGCCTGTCTGGGGCACAGAATTAAAAAGCGTGTTGCGGCATCCGACGTCAGCTCGGAGCGGGTGCTTCATCCCGACCCGGTCCCTGAGGTGGACTCGGTGACGATCGCAGGGGCGTCCACAATCGGTATGGTCCTTGCCCTCGGAGAGGAAGGCCGCAAAGACGCAGTGCTCCATGTGAAACATAGGCATGTGCTGATGGATCGTCAGCTCAAACCATTCGGGCGGTGCCGCTTTCAGGAGATCAATCACCTGAGCGATGTTCAGATCATAGCTAATAGTCACCCGGTCAAGCCCCCTACCTATCGCATCGTTCTGCGCCATGAAGAATCGCGCTGTCAAAGGATTTGCCACATTAAGGGAGAAGTCACCCACCCTTGTAAGAGGAGAACCCGAGAAGTGAGCGATCGCGCCCAGGTTCCTTATGAGGACACCGTCGGGCGAGGCATTTGCGATGAGCTTGAAGAATCCCTCCTCGGAAGCCTTCTGGATACGTGGTGTGGCAAGCAGTATCCGAGCATAGCCTTTTTCCCTGACAAGAGTCACGGCCTCCCTGTAGCGGCGGATGTCCTCAAAATCGGCGTAGAGTTCGCCAATTCCGGCATCCAGTGCGGCGCCCAGTTGCTCCATACTCCGGCAGAGCACCCTGAGCGAGGGTGAAAGAAGGGAAGGGACCGTGAAACTCTGCGTGGAGAGTGATTCAGGTGATCCGTTTTTGAGGAGGGTCCTCCAGTTGACCCGGATCTCGGCACGCTTCCTCACGGAGGCAATGACTAGCTTGCCGAGCAGTTCACGTCGCATCCTGTTGATCTCGCCGATCGGCAGGATCACCTCCCCCTCCAGATTCAGAAACAAGGAGCCTAATTCGAGTCCAAATTCCGCAGTCTTCCCGAGCTGGGCCCGTAGTTTTTCCTCCGTGAGTGGGGCATTGCGTGCCGACTCCAGAGGAATACTCGAGGAGACCTGCACATCGGAGGATTGCATCACGAGTGGTTCGCCAACACGTCCCGACAAGGTGATGTCAAAGGGGATGCGATGGCGCGGCGCGATCCGCCCTCTGTAGGATTGACGGAGTCGCTTGTCGAGTTCCGGGTCATCAGTCTTCCAGATCCGGTCACCTATTTTTAGACGCCTTGCATCAAGGTGGCCATGGCGGAAGTAATACCGGTTCCCCCGGATCTCGTAGATGCGCCCACCCTGCTCTTGATCGGTATCTGCCCCTGTATCGAAAACAATGCCATCCCCCGGTCTAAGGGGAGCCTCCGCATTAAAGGCCACAAAATCAGGAGTGATTTCAGCAATTCTGCCGACGAAGGGGCCACGCTTCTTACCAAAACGTGCATGCACGAGTTCCCGGTGGTTCACCCCGTGCATCCATCCGGGATAGAGGCCGCGTGAGAAAGTCATCTCCAGTTTGTAAATATCCTCGCTACCGGCACCCTCGAAGACTCCAGCCAATGCAGCGTCGATCGCTTTTCTGTAGACTTGGCAAACGGCCGCCACGTATTCGGGTGACTTCAGTCGCCCCTCAATCTTGAAGCTCGTTATACCCGCCGAAATGAGTGCCGGGATGTCATTGACTGCTGCAAGATCCTGCGGCGAGAGGAGGTAGCGCCTGTCTTCCAAATCACGAATCTCCCCATCCACCACTAACTCGTAAGGCATGCGGCAGGCCTGGGCACATTCCCCGCGGTTGGCGCTCCGCTGGCCTAGAGATTCACTCGTGAGGCACTGGCCCGAGTAGGCAACGCAAAGAGCACCATGCACAAAGACCTCAAGAGGCATGCGCTCGGGATTAAAACGCTTGAGCTCACGCAGTGAGAGCTCCCGGGCAAGGACCGATCGGGTGATGCCAAGTCCCTTGGCAACTTCGACCCCCTCTGGAGAAGTGAGGGTCATCTGGGTTGAGGCGTGGATCGGGAGTTCCGGAACGATGGCCGAGGCCAACTGCACCAACCCGATGTCCTGGACGATCAGGGCATCCACTCCAGAGCGGTTCAACAGCCTGAGATACTCTGCCGCGTCATCAAGCTCCCCCGTGAAGACGAGTGTGTTGAGCGTGACATAGGCCTTGACCCCATACCGGTGACAAAATGTGACGACTTCGGGGAGTTCCTCCACAGTAAAATTATCGGCGCGCAGTCGGGCATTGAACCGAGGAAGGCCGAAAAAGACGGCATCCGCGCCGTTGGCCACAGCCGCCTTCAGGCAATCCCATCCCCCTGCGGGAGCGAGGAGTTCGGGCATGGGATGAAGGGATTCCATCTTGGGTGACTATCCTCCGGCAGAAATGGACATCAGCTCCAGATTATCCCCTTCTGCAAGCAAGACATCCCCCCACTCGGATCGGAGGAGTGCCTTGCCGTTGTATTCCACAAGCAAGAGCGAGGGGTTGAGATCTAGGGCCATGAAGAGAGACTCCAATGTTCTGGCATCGGTCTCCCGGGACGCTCCGTTCACCATGAGACGAATCATGCGGCACTCCCGAGGATTGAGGCGTCCCAGTCCTTCCAGACAGGCTCGAGTCCGAGGGAACTGAGCATCTCAGCAACCTCGGACGGGGATCGATCGTCACTGATGGAAAACTGTTCGGTTGCGGAGGTTGATCCACAAGTCGCGTCGATTCTCTTTCCCCCGACGGTCTGATGCAGTTGATCGGAGCCCTGGCCTGTGTACCCACCCGGTTCGGTATGGCTTCCCGCGCTCATCATGGTGATGCCGAGTGGAGCAATCGAGTCACGCAGTGAGGCATGCTCCCTAGTGCTCAGGATAATCCCTATCTGGGGAAAGGTGATGCGCAGGACGCAAATCAACTGGGTAAGATCCCGGTCGTCGAAGGGGAATCGTGGGGCGAAGGAGCCGGCTGCAGGACGGAGCCTCGGAAGGCTGACCGTCAACTGCGATGTCCAGCAGATGCGTTGCAGATGAAAAATGTGGGCGGCAAGTGCAACGGCCTCCTTTCTCCAGTCAGCCAGACCGAAAAGCACACCGATGCCGAGCCTCCTGAATCCCGCCGCATGGGCCCGCTCCGGGGCATCCAACCTCCAGTTATAATCCTTCTTTGGACCGGCCGTGTGAAGTTCCCGGTAAGTCTCCCTGTCATAGGTCTCCTGATAGACCACCAACCCCTCGGCACCAGCCGCCACGAGCGGCAGATATTCCCCGGTCTCCATGGGGGCGACTTCAAGCGAAAGACTCGGGACCTCACTCGTGAGCCTCTCCAAGCAGCGCTGAAGATATCCCCCGGAGACAAACTTGGGATGCTCGCCGGCCACCAGGAGCACATTGCGAAATCCTTCCGCAGCGAGGTGCTTTGCCTCGGCGGCCACCTGCTCGATCTCAAGGGTGACCCTCAGGATGGCATTATCACGCGAGAAACCGCAGTAAGCACAGGAGTTGATGCACTCGTTGGAGAGGTAGAGCGGGGCAAACATACGCATTGTTCTCCCAAAATGACGCCTTGTGATTGCGGCGGACCTCCTTGCCAATGACTCCAGTGCTGCATCATTGCAAGGATCGATCAACCGGCGAAAAGCGACCAACTCGGGAGAGGGAGTGGCAAGTCTGGAATCGATCTCGGCGGAAAATGACATGAATTTGGATTATGGGGCAGGATGGGTGAAGTATGAAGAAAGAAGAAACCAATCCTTCTCGATGAAGTAAAAACCACGCGTGCTGCTAACTGATGCTTTCAGCGACAGCAAAATGACCAAGAGCCTCCATTTCAAGTTGGGTGGGAGGTCTTCCAATACCTCTCCACGATTCATCCAACCCTGAGACAGTTGAAGTTTTGCCGTTTTTCCAGACAAACGAACTTGCAAAAAAAGGACCGACTTTCAGCGGATCACTCCAAAGATGAATGGCAAGCGTCTTGGAGGGGTTGAGCGCAACCGCCAGATGCATCGGTCCGCTATCGGAACTTACCGAGAAGGAGGAGGCGCGCAGGATGCCGATGAGTTCCAACAAGTCGGTTCGGTTACTCCAGTCCTCGACGTTCTTGGGTAGGTCGTCAATCGGCTTCCCTCGCCCCACAATGATGACCCTGTACCCGGGATGGGCAGTCACCCCACGCAGGAAAGCATGTATCATACCCTCGTCCAGACTCTTCCCCTCGCCCCGCGCATAGGGATGAAGTACCACATAGGGAGAAGTCGCATTAAATACCGCGGGAAGATGACCTTCGGGCAACACGAATTCGGGAGCCACGGGTTGAGGGATTTCAAGATGGCCGAGAAGAGCGAGATAGCGCCTCACCGCATGATCGTGACGATTTACCTTCACGCTCTCTCCATGGAGAAGAGCGGCTCCCTCGCGTGCATCGGATAATCCGATAACTTTTGGGGCCCCTGAGATCCTTGCAATGAGGGCACTACGGAGAAGTCCCTGCAGATCAATGGCCATGTCGGGCTTCCAGTCTCCAAGGATCCGCAACCATGCAAGCGCACCCAACCAACCGTAAAGCCCGCGGAATTTATCACGAGGGAAGAGCACCGTTTCAGAAATAGCCGGATTCCCCCCGAGTAGCATCCTCCATGCGGGTTGTAGAAGCCATCTGATCTCGGCATCAGGATGATGGCGGTGGATCGCGGAGACCACCGGGAGTGCATGGATCACGTCACCCATGGAACTCGGTTTGATAAGAAGGATCCGCATGCGTTGGTTACTCTTCATGGGATCAGTCACTTCGGTGCTTTCAATGGATAGAAAGGATAGCTTGATACGGAATCGTTAACCCATTGATCTTTAGGAATCCCGAGCTTCTGCTCAAACTCATGGAGACGTGTGACAAGGGTCGGCACCCTTTGTTGCGCACCCTCGTGATAAAGCGACAGGAGGCGTTCATAGGCTTCCCTCTCCCTTCCCGGCGTCAGGGATGACTCGTACGCGGCGAGACGCTTCAAATAGGCGGGTGCATTTGTCAAAGAGGCCGCCTTGGCATAGGCATCGGCCGCCGCCCCGTGATCCGATTCCCTCGTTCCGGCAAGTCTCCCCAAACTCTCGTAGAGAAGATACTGATCGGGATTGTTTTTAATCCCCCTTTCAAGGAAATTCCGGCCCAGTGCCACGTAATGGCCGGCGGAACGCTCGCGCAGCACTTCGCTAGGTTGTGTAAGGTCTTGGAGAGCCGAGGCCCTGGCGTTCCAGGCCATGTGCCATGCAGCAATATCCCAGTAGAGAAGAACGCGCGGTTGCAGAGTCGTGACCGATTCGAACAGCGCGTCCATCTTTCCCCACTCGGTCTTCTCCCAAGCCGCATGGGCACTGATCCACAAAAGTGCGGCAACGGGTGCCCTAAACCCGCTCAATGCGGCGATGAAAGCGGCCTGACCGACACGCTCGCGCAATCCAAGGTCGAGAGTTGCGCTCCTGAAGTGGGCGGATCGATCAAGATGCTGCAACTCGATCTGCCACGGAAGGATAAGGCTCCCCGCAATTCCTAGAAAGAGAATCGCAAAAAGAACCCGGAGAGGGTTGACGCGTCCCATCATGATCAAAGCTCCCTTTTTTGAAAAAGAAAACAAGCGACCAGATAATAAAGGATTGTGTAAACGCCCCCCAAGGCAATCGTCTGCCAGAAGACATCCAACGGCAGCCCTTTTCCTGCCACAATATCATCGCTCAGATTGAATGCCTGAAGATCAGGAAAGACAAGCGCCAGAAGAGCACTGAAAAGACGTGACCACCAGTGCACGGTTACGCCTCCCAACCAATACTCACGGGCGGTCTCCTGAAGATGCCCGATGAAGTAGGCAGAGACGGACGTCAGGATGGCGAAGATGCCGCTTGTAGCAAATGTCGAGATCATGAGCGTGAGAGAAGCGATCAGCGAAGCCTTTGCAAAGAGGATCGCCATGGCGGGGATGAGGTTCCAGTTGAAGGCTGATTTCCTGACCTCGGCCAAGGCCGAGGCAAGCTCCTGCTGTGATCCGACAACGGAGTTCCGAGTCTCTAGGAGCACTGACTGCTCACGCAGCACGAGAACTGTGAGAAAGAGCCCTCCCATGATCAGGGTCGAAAGTAGCAACATGGTAAGAACGCCAAGTAACTTACCCATCAGATACTCATGACGCGGGACAGGCTTGGAGAGAATCGTAAAGATGGTTCGGTCCTCCAGATCCCGAGGAAGGAGCATCGCGGAGGCCAGGATGGCAAAGAAACTCAGGAAGAGTGACATTGCGCCGAGGGCCACATCTTTGAGCATCTGAAACTCCTCTTGGAAGGAGAACTTGGCCAAGAGTGCGGAGCACCCGATCACCATCAGGGAGAAAATAAGCAGAAATAAAAAGACTCTCTGACGGACCAAGTCGGTGAAGGTGTTCCCCGCGATAGCAAAGATGCGAGACGATGACGAAAAGCGTCGGCTCATCAGCGCTTGTTTGTTCTCTTTGCAGGAAAGCGGGTCCCGACATCCTCTCCGGCAACAGCACCCGTGATCTGCCTCCTCTTCCTGCCGTGGGCAATGACGGTCTCAACTCCAGCCTCAACAGCTGTGCGGACGGCCTGAAGTTTTGCCCCCATGCCGCCGGTCGAGTGTTTCCCCTTCTCAGTAGTCACGTGACGGAACGCCGCCTCCACGTCGGTGACAAGAGGGATACGGGCGGGTTTACCACCCGGATGCGATGCCCTCTCCAGGAGGCCGTCGGCGCTTGTTAGCAGGAGTAACAGTCGTGCACTGACAAGTTGGGCCACTTCTGCAGAGAGACGGTCATTGTCACCGAAGCGAAGCTCTTCCACGGCAACCGTATCATTCTCATTGATAATAGGCACCACCCCCGGCGAGGCGAGAAGTTTGCCGAGCGTCACGCTCGCATTGCGACGACGCCCGGAATCAAAGATGTCATCGTGGGTAAGGAGGAGTTGGGCGGTCCTTAGCCCGTGCCTCGAAAAATGGCGGGCGTAGGCTTCCATGAGGAGAGGTTGACCCACCGCGGCACAAGCCTGCTTTCCGGCAAGGTCAACGGGACGATCAGGCAGGCCGAGGGCATCGACTCCCGCGGCGACGGCACCACTGGAGACAACGACGCACGGGATACCGGAGGCGATTAGGGCGGCAATCTCACCACAGAGGCGCCGGAACTGGGCCGTGTCGAGGGAACATCCCCCCTCCATGGCCAGGATGCCTGTTCCGAATTTCAGGACGACGGGATGAAGTTTCATGGGCACTCTTTATTCTGCACTCGCTGCAATCATGATTTCCAGAAAACCAGCCTCAAGGGCAAGCCCCTCCTGAACGCCGCGTTCCAGGGACAAGCGGAGTTTTTCCACCGCTTCAAGACATCCGAGCAGTCGGCGGGATTCATTATTGTCCGGGGATTTCAGGCCATCATGCAGCACGCGGATCCTCATCCCGAAATGATCGGCAACCAGGGAGAGGAGTCGCGAGCGTTCCTGGAGGGACTCGGACTCGGCGACTGCCTTGAGTTGATCCTCCCTATCCGACATGTCGGTATCCGTTGTTTTTCCGAAATGTGATTTGTCAGCCGAGAGTTCTTCCTTGAGTCTCTCGGATGCCTCTTCCCTCGATTCTTCAAGAAGATCCCTGAAACACCGGGTCAGGCTGAAAGCCGCCGTAGCATCAGTATGCGCACCATCGGCAAAGAAGCGGTCCATGTGGCCGCGAAGCCTTGTCGAACGGGTATCTTCCAGCACTCCCTTACCGGGTCGGAGTGCCACGGAGATGCAACGCGACCGGATGGTCTCCAGAAGGGCTTCTGGCAATTCCGTGGTCAGCAGCAGAAGCGATCCATCGGGTGGTTCCTCCAATGTTTTCAGAAAGGCATTGGCCGCTTGAGGCATTAACCGGTCTGCGTCCCGGATCACAGCAACCTTGCGATTCCCTTTTTCAGATGTCCGGTGAAGGGCCGACTCAAGATCCCTGATCTGCTCGATAAGAAGTCGGCGGGACTTCGATCCCGGTTCGATAACATGAAAATCGGGGAGACTCTCCACTTGGATAACCCCACTTCCAAGGAACAAAGCGGCAAGTTCGTTTGCCAACAGATTGACTCCCGATTCCGGCACTCCTGAAATCAGATAGGCATGTCCAAGCCTTCCCTCATCGAAAGTCTTCTTCAATAGCGTGAGTGAATCCTCCCTAGATAAGGCCATGACAACGCTCCTTGATGATTTGTTTGACCGATTTAGCGACTGAATCCTCATCCGGAGCGGCATCAACCACGGCGATCCTTTCGGGATGTTCAAGTGCCAGATCCAGATATCCGGCACGCACCGCCTCATAGAAAGAAGCGGTTTCCTGCTCCATCCGATCTGCGGGGCCACCCCGCAAGGAAGCCCGGCGAAACCCCTCTTCGGAGGGAAGATCCAGCAGAAGCGTGAGATCTGGGAGGGTTCCACTCACTGCAAAATCATTGATCGATGCGACTTGCCTCGGATCCAAAGCACGAGCCACCCCCTGGTAGACCGTTGTTGAATCAAGGAAGCGATCACACAGCACGATGGCACCCCTTTCCAGGGAAGGCCTTATCACCTCACGAACAAGTTGAGCCCGGCTTGCGGCAAAGAGAAGCAACTCCGCCGCCGGGGTCATGGCTGCTGCGGATTCGTCATATTGGAGCAGGTGCCGAATGCTCTCCCCGACAGGGGTCCCCCCGGGCTCCCTGATCGGCAGTACGTCACGGCCCATCGATCGGAATAAGTCGTATAGACGGCGAATCTGTGTTGATTTACCGCACCCTTCGGAACCTTCAAATGTGATGAACCACCCTTTGCTTGCCATGAGTACTGATCATAGCAAGGCAAGGATCGGGTTGAAGCGTTAAAAAAACCGGGGTTCCCTGGCCCACTATGCAAACAAGACCACCGAACACTTATTGCTGGAAATCCACCGACGAAATCGAGCCGTTATTTTGGAAGTCTTTCCCGAAAGAGAGTCTAATGCTCACGGGACCACAACTTGCATCGGGAACCGAAATAATCGGTGCGGAACTATAACCGTACCCACCATCGGTAACCTTGAAGGCAAGAATTTCACCATTTTTAACGACTGCAAAGATCTCGGCGGGTTTATTGGGCCAAAGATGATCACTTCCTGGCTGATAGCGGTAGCGATCCGAAACAGTGTCGAGCAACTCATTAGTGACCCCGTATTTTCCCAAGGCCGCCAGGAGGACTGATTTGTTCTGTTGCGCCGTGGCCGTATCGGGCATCCGTCCCTGAGTTACCGGCCTGACTTTACTGAAAGCCTCCCTGAAAACCTCGGAAGTCACTCCAAGGGCGCCCGCCACCAAGTCAACTGGGCGACCATGATCCTGTGGGTCGGTATCATGTCCCCCTGTCAGTACAACGGGGACTAAAGTGATGCCGGTGGTGTCAAATCCGGAGGAAACAGCGGTCTCATTGACTGATGAGTTGGCATTCGTAACGGCGGCAGTAGCCTTGCCCCCCCCCGCCAACAAAATCATCACCAAAACTAGCGGTAGTAAAGCGAGTGAGAGGCGATGGCAGAGAACGAATAGGTTCATCGGATAAAAATTCTGCAGGGAACTGGACCAAAGCCACAAAAGTACTGAAAAACGGTGAAGAACCGAACCTCCGCCACATTCATGGATTAATATCCCTCGAAGACACTCTTCGTCTGGGCATCAGGATCCTTGATTTTGGGAAGTGCCATCTTCTGACCGCTAAGGATGAGCCAGCTCTCTTTCTGCTTATCGGTAAGAACTGCAAGCATTTGCCTGGAAGTCTGATTTTGCAGATTGTGAAGGCTGAGATCCTTCAGGAAGGAAGAGCCCAACGAGTTGTTATACTTCGCGTTGATCGCGGCAATCTGTGAACTCTTGCTGGCCGAAATCGCGGCAATCTGTTGCTGCTGGTTGGCACTGAGTCCCAGCAGTTGCTGCTCGCTTGGCGAGGTCAGAAGATTCCCCTTGAGTTGCTGACGCTCTATTTGGCGCAGGCGGTCCTGCTGGGACGAACTCAGCACGGCAAGGGCGCGCTCGTTGTATTTTTTGCGGAGCTTTCTGAGATCCCAACCGGCACGTAAGGCTGCATCCTCGCCATCCATACCGATCGCCGTGATCTTGCGCGCACGCGACTTGTATTCGGAACGAAGGGAATCAAGCAACGTGCATTGAAGGGAGGAGAGTTTGAGATCCTGCCGAACAGGGTCGAGGCCCAGCAGGACCGCAACGGATCCGGGATGATCATCTCCACCGGTCGTAACACCACTCCCTGCCATCAGCGTTCCCGTCCCTGACTGGGTCTGAACGGCCGTGGAGCAACCCGTGAGGGCCAGAAGCACGAAAGCAAGAGGGGTGAGATATTTCATGGATCGATGGCGGTGGAATCAGGCTCTGGTAAATCAGGAAGCCTGTGCAATCATGCCCTCAAGCTTCACGATATCAGCACCGAATTTACGGATACCCTCGGCGAGTTTGTCCGTGGCCATCGCATCCTCATTCAGCAACCAACGGAAGCTTTTCTCATCGACGGGGATCTTCTCGATCTCCATTCCCTTGGCCACCTCGGGGGAGAGAACGCGGACAAGAGGTTCGCTGGACTCCTCAAGCTTCTCAAGGATGTCGGGACTGATCGTGAGAAGATCACACCCGGCAAGGGCAACGATTTCGCCGGTGTTGCGGAAGCTGGCTCCCATGACCTGAGTCTCGAATCCGAACTTCTTGAAGTAGTTGTAAATCTTGTGCACGGATTGAACCCCGGGGTCTTCAAAGCCGACGTACTCCTTGCCCGTGGTTGCCTTGTAGTAGTCGTAGATACGGCCGACAAACGGCGAGATGAGTCGGATTCCACCTTCGGCACAGGCAACGGCCTGAGGCATCGAGAACATGAGGGTAAGGTTACAATTGATCTTCTCTCTCTGGAGGATCTCGGCTGCACGGATACCCTCCCACGTCGAGGCGATCTTTATCAGGACGCGCTCACGACTGACACCAGCCTTCTCGTAGAGGCCGATCAGGTAGCGGGCCTTGTCAAGGGTGGCCTCGGTGTCAAAGGAGAGGCGTGCATCCACCTCGGTACTGACGCGACCGGGAACAATCTTGAGAATCTCGCAACCGAACAGGATCAGTGTATCGTCGATGACTTTCTTGAAGAGCGCCGAACCCGAGAGGCTTGATACCTTGTTGTCGGCGATTGCCTTGTCCAGCAGGGTGCGATATTCGGGTTGGAGAACGGCCTTGAGGATGAGGGAGGGATTGGTCGTTGCGTCCTGAGGATGAAATTTGCGGATATCCTCAAAGTTGCCGGTATCCGCGACAACGGTGGTGAACTGTTTGAGAGACTGGAGTTGGTTCATGCGTTTTGTTGTTAGTTGCTAATTGTGCTGGTTATGTCTTGGGAAAGCAATTCTGGAGTTGATTCTATGAATGGGACGATCCTGCCTTCCTTACCCCATGGAGGCGCGGATAAACTCCCTGAAGAGAGGATGCGGAGATTCGGGCTTGCTCAGGAACTCCGGATGGAACTGGACCGCCACAAACCAAGGGTGATTCTTTAGTTCGATGATTTCCACAAGAGCCTCGTCCGGAGAGGTCCCGGAAATCACCATGCCCCTCTTCTCCAAAATATCCCGATAGGCGTTGTTAAATTCGTACCGGTGGCGGTGGCGCTCGGCTATCTCGGTATGAGCGTAAATTTCATGAGCTTTGGAATTGGGCTTCAAAACCGCGGGCCATGATCCCAGGCGCATCGAGCCCCCTTTACCGGTGACCTCTTTCTGCTCGTCAAGAAGGGCGATGACGGGGTGGGCGGTCTTCGGGTCAAATTCGGTGCTGTTTGCGCCCTCAAGTCCACAGACATTGCGCGCGAACTCAATCGTTGCGATCTGCATTCCAAGGCAAATGCCGAAGTAAGGGATCCCGTGCTCCCTGGCAAAGCGTGCTGCAGCAATTTTACCTTCGGTGCCACGGTCTCCGAAACCACCCGGAACAAGAATTCCGGCCACACCGGTGAGGTGCTTCTCAGCTCCCTCGGCCTCTATCTCTTCAGCGTCGACTATTTGGAGATCGACCCCGCAATCATTGGCCCCACCCGCATGACAGAGGGACTCATAGATACTTTTGTAGGCATCCTGAAGCTCCACGTACTTGCCAACAACGGCGATTGTGATGCGGCGTGAGGGATGGATCATTGAGCGGACGGTCTTTTTCCAGACAGACATGTCGGCAGACGCCGTCTCTAATCGCAGGAGCTTGCATACCTTCTCATCCAAACCCTCCTCTTGGAGCATCAGGGGAAATTCATAGATCGAGTTATCGACATCCCTCGCCTCGATCACAGCATCCAGTGGAACGTTACAGTAAAGGGAAAGCTTTTCTCTGACCTCTGGCTCTAGGGGCTTTTCCGTGCGGCAGATGAGCACTTCGGGTTGAAGCCCGATCTCGCGCAACTTGGCAACGCTCTGCTGGGTTGGCTTGGTCTTCAACTCTCCTGCAGCCTTGATATAGGGAACCAGGGTCACATGAAGCAGGATCGCATTCTCATGACCCACCTGAAGTATGAACTGGCGTATCGCTTCCAAAAACGGCAACCCCTCGATGTCACCCGTTGTTCCGCCGATTTCAGTGATTAGAATATCCGCATTGCCGACCTGTTCAAAACTACGAATGCGACGCTTGATCTCGTCGGTGATGTGCGGGATGACCTGCACGGTTTTACCGAGATAGTCACCCCTGCGCTCATTGGAGAGTACTGTCTCGTATACCTGCCCGCTCGTCAGGTTATTCTCCCGTGTAAGCGTGCACTTGGTGAAACGCTCGTAATGACCCAAATCGAGATCCGTTTCTGCTCCATCGGCCAGCACGTAGACCTCGCCATGCTGGAGTGGGTTCATCGTGCCTGGATCGACATTCAGGTAAGGATCAAGCTTCTGAAGGGTCACCCTCAGTCCACGGTGCTCCAAGAGAGTACCAAGCGACGCGGCCGCTAGCCCCTTTCCTAGAGAGCTGACCACTCCACCTGTCACGAAAATATACTTCATGGGTTGAGTATCTTAGGGAAGCAGGATGAAAAATCCAGCTCGGCCACACGTGAGGGGAAAGATTTCCCGTTGAGTCCCTGCCAAAGAGGGGTTCCCTTAGAGCGTCACTCCGAGCAATCGCGCGAAAAGCTCCCGCCGACGACCATGCTCCTCGTCACTGAGGACAGAAACCATCGCGCCAAAATCAGTCTCGGGAAGCTCCACCCAGGATTTGCACCCACCGAATCCATTTTCCATCGGTAGGAGCGAAGGGGGTTCAAGGCGGTAAACGCGTACAAAAGCGACGTGGATTCCGTTACCCCCGAGGGAAGAAGACTTGGTATCGTAGACAAATCGTTCTTCGATGACCGAGGCGTCTAGCACATGCAGTTCCTTCAACCGGTGTAAAGTCTCCTTCTCCTCGACCCGTCCACTCCACTCGACAGTAGCCACATAGCTGATCGTGACAATGTCGGGAGCCTGCTCCGGCAGCGAGACACCCTCTTTTCTGATTTTGTCAATCTGACCGTGGAACCAGGTGGGAAAAAGGTAGAACTCCTCATGCTCAAAGCCGAATCCACCACGACCTTCGGCAATGCCTCCTTTGCGGAGAATCAAGCTCTGCTCACCATTTCCTAGGGCTTCGCAGACGAGAGCCCACTCTTTGAACGCAATGGCCATACCTCTGTTTAGACCAAAAAAACGTGTCAAAAAGTAAAAATCGGGGCGACCTCTCCTTTCCCTTGGCAACCCCGCCTTCCACATCAACAATATCAACGATGCTCCACGCCTTCGA
>Ga0207955_1000124_pt1 | contig 26649 bp, 5 predicted proteins | sample CryBogCBE29Jun09_FD_184563 | JGI IMG/M metagenome (GOLD analysis project Ga0207955, IMG submission 184563) | Freshwater microbial communities from Crystal Bog, Wisconsin, USA - CBE29Jun09 (SPAdes) (version 2) | ecosystem: Environmental > Aquatic > Freshwater > Lake | place: Crystal Bog... | reverse complement strand
TGGACAAAGTCAATCTGCCCAAACAAGAAGATACCCATTCTCACCAACTACTATAGGATTAGGAGATTAATTAAAAATGGCAAAACACGTAATCGCTGAACAATACACGTTCACACCGTCAACAAAGACACTAGTACTTAGCAATAGATATTTACGCCCAGAGCAGTTATTATTGATTACCAATGTTACTCGCAATGTAGTAATGTACAATTTTAGTGATCCAACATTAGGCGCTACAATTACCAATGTTATTAACCCACTAAATGCACAACCAACTTGTACAATTATATTAAATTACAATACCGCAGCACATAGTTCTAGTGATAAGATTTCTATTTTAGTGGAAGAAACAAGTGAAACATTTGTACCACAAGAAGTTTTAATTGATCCAGTTAATAAACTAAGAACAAGTCAACCACAGTCACTAATTGATACTGACTTTGAATATAGCCCACAAAGTACTAAATGGGAAAGTTTGAATATGATTAATAATAGGCCTTTTGCTTATTTCAATACCTTTGCTCCAATCAGTATTAGTGATGTTACTGCAACAAGTAATAGCAGAACGATCACAATTACAACAACTGCACCTCATGGATTAAGTGCAGGTACACCAGTAAACGTACAAGATACATTGTTTGCCGGTGCTGACGGTACATATATGATTGATAGTGTAGGATCGACTACAATCAATTATACATGTCGTTATACATATACAAGTACGACAGGTAGTATATATAACCCCAATACAACCACCGCGTATCAAGCATATATATATAGTAATGCAGCTTTACCCTTGTATAGTGCAACATATTCTGGCAACTTGGTTACAGTAACATGTACTGGTGCACATGGATTAGCAGTTGGTAATGAGATTGCTATGACAGGTACAACTGCAAGTACAAATGCACCAAATGGTAGCTTTGTTGTTTGTACAGTTTTAAGCCCAACTGTATTCATATATAATGCACTAGCAACACCAACTGGTTCATTGAATATAGCATCAGCAAGTTTGTATGTACGCCCATTAGGTTCAGTTAATCATCGTGCATTTGACGGTGGTGTAACATTTAGTACAAACGCTGCAAGTCATAATCAACAATTAATTCGTCAAACACGTAGATATTTCCGTTATCAATCAGGTAAAGGTATTCAAATGTCTACTGGTACAATTTTGAAACCAAACATTATTGTTGATCAAATTACCAGTACTGGTACAACAGTAACAGTATACTCAAAATACGAACATAATATACAAATTGGTGCATATGTAACTGTATCAGGTTGTAATGAAACTGCATATAACGGTACATTTTTAGTAACATATGTACTTGATACATATCGTATTCAATATACTGCATTAAGTACACCAAGTCAAACAACTGCTAGTGGTAACTATGTTATGTCAATCAGTGGTTGGTATGGTGGTGCAACTCGTGTTGGTATGTTTGATAATCAAAACGGTATTTTCTTTGAATTCAATGGTCAACAATTGTATGCGGTAAAACGTGCAAGTACATTTCAGTTGTCAGGATTAGTACAATTAACTGCAGGTTCTAACACAGTTACTAGTGCAGGTATTAATGGTATTAATACAGTATTCAGTAAACAATTGGTTCCAGGTGATTATGTTGTACTTAAAGGTATGAGTTATAGGGTAGATCAGATTATAAGTGATACGACAATAAATATTCAACCTGCGTATCGTGGTTCTGTAAACGTAGGTGATGCAGTTATTTCTAGAACAATTGATACTAAAATTCAATCAACAAATTGGAATATTGATAGATGTGATGGTACTGGTATAAGTGGCTTTAATATAGACTTAACCAAGATGCAGATGTTCTACTTAGACTTCTCTTGGTATGGTGCTGGTTTTATTCGTTGGGGATTCCGTGGCTCTACTGGTGATATTGTTTATTGTCACAAATTACCAAACAACAACGTTAACTATGAAGCTTATATGCGTAGTGGTAACTTACCTGCTCGTTATGAAACAAACACATTCCCTGCAGTTACAGTACTAACCAATGCAATTGCACAAAGTGATACAACAGTTACGGTAGCAAGTACGGCTGGTTTTAATCCAGTTGGAAGTATTGTAATTAAAGGTAGTAGTAATTACGAATATATTAACTATACTGGATTGACTTCAACTACATTTACTGGATGTACACGTGGTCAATCAGGTGGTACAATTACAGTTAGTAGTACGACTTTAGGTAGTAATATATTATTGACATCAAGTACTGCAGGTGTACAAGTTGGTCAATATTTATTTGGTACTGGTATTCAAGCGGCTGCATATGTAACAAGTTTTGTTGCAGGTACAAGTATTACAATGAGTATTGCGGCGGTTGCTAATGGTACAAATGTTAGTGTATATTTTGCACCATTGGGAGTAACTGCACAAAGTAATGGTACATTCCCATTAACCAACAACACACCCACACAACCTTCAGGTACTAACCCAATTGCAGTTGAACAACACTCACCATTATATTCAAGTACAATCAGTCACTGGGGTACTTCAGTTATTATGGATGGTAGATTCGATGACGATAAATCATATGTGTTTACTAAAGGTATGGTTACACCGATTAGTATTGCTGCAAACACAACAAATGCTGTGATGAGTCTACGTATTTCACCTAGTGTAAGTAATGGTGTTACTGGTTTGACATTAGGTATTCGTGAATTAACTAACCGTATGCAGTTGGTTCTACGTCAGATGGACGTTTTCAGTAACGGACAATTCTTGATTACAGCAGTTTTGAATGGGGTAGTAAGTACAAGTACACCAAACTGGTCTTCAGTTGGCGGCTCTAGTTTGTGTCAATATGTTTTCCATACAGTTGGTACAACAGTAACAGGTGGTGAAACTGTGTTTGGATTCTTCTTGCAACAGTCAGGAAGTAGCTCAGGTTCTGTAACTCAACAGGACTTGTCATTGGTTCGTGACTTGGGAACAAGTATATTGAGCGGTGGTGTTAGTGCTACTGGTGTTGGTATATTCCCTGATGGTCCTGATGTTATTACAATTGTAGCGCAGAACTTAAGTGGAACTACTGCTGGTAACATGCAAGGCCGTTTGTCATGGACGGAAGCTCAAGCTTAATTTTTATTATATTGTTGGATTTACTATAGATGACTACAAGAAGTACAATTGTTCACACAGTAAGCACTACACAACCTCCTAGTGCAGGTATTGGTGATGAGTGGTATAATCCAACAACCAATACATTATATAAAAATGTATCTATTAACGCCACTAGTCCACAATGGGTAGAATTCTTCTCTACTACTCCTACTAGTAGTGCAGCTACATTTGGTAATGTAACAGTTAATGGGGCATTGACAGTGGGTGCAGGTGGTAGTTTGAATGTTAGTAACTTTACACAAACTATTAATTTTTCAATGCCTGGCACAATCACACCACCAATAACAGGTACTGCATTATTTTACCCAACACGCGCCATGACATTGACTGCTGTAAATGCTAATTTAGGTGTTGCCCCAGGTGGTAGTTTCGTGTTTCAAATATTGAAAAATGGTACTAGTATTGGATATAATTTTACAATAACTGCGCAAAACCCATTAATGACCACAGTATATTTAACAGGTGCTGGCATTACATTAGCAGTAACTGATCGTTTAAGTATAAATGTACTTACTGGTAGCGCACTAGGTGCAGATTTAGCAGTAAAAATAAGTTATGTATAAAAAGATAAATACAAGATAGGAATAAGCATGGATAAGAATTTTTTAACAACAGTATTTGGTGAATCAGAAGGACATGTATATGAATACGTAGGTTCTGTTCCTGAAGGCATAGATCCAGAATCTATTGAAATGTGCACACATGTGACACTAGAGTTTTTAGCAGAGCATGGAAACAATTTATTAGCTACACGTGTAGTTCAGTTCCCATCACTAAACAATAGAATTGCAATTTACAGTAAATCAGATGACCCTGTCATTGGTGATGGATCAGGTGACTTTGTTTTCATTACTGATTTGACTCCAGATTCCGATTCGTCAAACACACAAGGATAATAAAATGTTAGTAAGATATAGAACAACAGGTAACCAAACACTAGCAAACTTTCAATCAGACTTAAACAGTATTATTACTGGCGGTGTTACAAGCGCATCAAGTTTAAGTGCCCCTGCACAATTATATAGTACTGTATATGGTACATATCCCGCAGGTATATATCAACGTGTTAATGCAACTACATACACATATAGCAAAGCACACAATGTGGTTTCAGGATATACACACTATTTTAGATTTGGATTTAGTGCTACTCAATTGACTACATGGGATTTAGCGCAAGCATATACAGCTGGTTCAGATACATTAGTAAACACTTATCAAAAAACTGGTTTAAATATTACACCAACATTCAATTATGACCTTAATTATCCAATTGGTATTGATATCGTTATTAGTAATAAAACTTTTTTCATTCAAGCAATTCAAAGTAACCAAATGATTGGTATATTTGATTTAGGGCACAGTGGTGTTACCCGTGCATATACTAGCTCAATGTTAATGGCACATCAAGATATGCAAAACGTTATTAACTATGGTACAAATACAGGTGTTATTATTCCATATACATATAATTTTGATACATTAAGTTATGGTACTGCTGGTGCAGGTGTTGCATCAACTAGCCATCTTAATTTAACTCCATTGAAGAAATTTACAGCAACTTTTAACTTAGCATTGTTTGAAAATCCAATATATATAACGAATACTCCTAGTGGAAGTACAATTCAGTTGATGTATGGATTATTTAAAATTCCAACTGCATCATTTAATGGTATTCAAATATATCAAGATAGCAACAACTTATATCGTTTAACTATGAACGATTATTCAATTTTAGTTAATTAATAGAAAGAACAACATGTTAGTACAATTTAACCCAATGGTCAATTCAGGTGCAAGTGCAGATGCATCTTATATGAATTTTTTACGATGTGTAAGAGCAATTGCTACTGCGGCAGCAGGTACTAGTTCAATCACAGTTAATCCATTTACCAACAATACAGGTACTATCGATGGTACACGTAATTGTATTACTACTATTTTAGCTAATACTGAAGCTGGTGGCTGGACTGAAAGTGCTAGTAGTAACGTAGTACAAAGTGGTGCTTTTACTAGTATGCAATCTGTAAGTGCATATACATATAAATTTGATGCTTATGTAGCAAGTGGTAAAGGTCAAAACCCATATGTAAAATTTAGTTGCACTGGTATGCCAGGTGGCTACAGTACTACTTATTATGGTAGCAGTAATCCATATTCCCCCGGTTCTGCGCAATATGGTCCGATGAATAACCAGTACCAAACGCCCGGAGCTTGGATGTTTACATTTGGTTATAGTACGACAAATGATTGGACTGATACTAAATACCCACCCGGAGGTGGTAATTTTAGTATCGGGGATCCAACTTCGGGTACAGGAAGTCCCACTACAAAATCATCAGTAACATTTATGGCTCCGTTTGAGCAGTCAGGCTCTTACTATAGCCCTAATGCCTGGGTTTATTACGGTGGTCTTAACAGCTCATTCTGTACGTTTGATGCAAATAAAAACTTTTGGATGGCATGTACTGCAAACTATGTAATAATTTGGGAATCACACACATCAAATAACTATTTAAATGGTTATGCAACTACTATAGCTAATACTACACTTTGTTATTCTCAAAGTAACTACGTAGGTGCTTATAATTTTGGTTCTATAATTGCATGTGGATTTAGAGAAGCACAAGCTTGGGAAAATAGTTACTCTAATAATCCACCTATATATGCAATGTTTGTACAACATAACCGAGCTAGTTACCGCCCAAACAATTTTCTATGGGCACCTATGTTAACACAAAGTGATGCAGGTATCGTTAATACAACATTAGGTATAGGTATGCTTCGACCCACTAGTCCAGGATTTACCAGCTCATCCATGTGTATAAATAATACAACAGATTATTTTGGATACTTAGGAAGTTGGAATATTAGTGTAAATCCCACCGGTGGAATTGGTGGATATCAAAGCTTAGATCAACCTATATTGATGCGTGAAAATTATCAAGATACTCATAGTAATCAAATGTATAAACCGGGTGTTGATAATACCACCGGTCTTGCAGTACCTACAGCCTTCCCTATTATTATTCGTAAATCAACATCAGGAGCATGGAATCCAGGCGGTGCTGCTCGTGGTATATACAAGAGTTTGAGTATGCCAATTGCAACTATGAGAAACTATTTTGCAAATGGGCAAACATTCAATATTTATAATAGTACAACAGGAGTCACAGACGTTTATTACCCAATCGTGTTCAATGAGGACATGTGGTTAGTTCGATACGCATAAATACAAGTATAATCTAACATAGGGGTCATATGGCAAGTACAGATGCAGGTTTAACAAACCTAGTAGTGGCGACATATAGTGGAAATACTTATACTAGTCTAGCAGTAGGTAGCAGTGGTTACATTAGTACCGCTATTCAAGCTAATACAGCAGTTACAAATCAAAACTTTACTTTAGAGTTCTGGGTTAACTTTAACGATTACAATGCCAATGTTAATCGTTGTGTGTATAATAATTATACAGGTACGTTTGGTGCTAACTGTATATACATTGGAAAACATACAACCAGTAACGGAAACTTAAGTGCTTGGTTTGGTAGTGTTAGCACAGGTACATTTAGTGTACAAGAATCTAGTTTACCACCAGCTGGATGGAATCACTATGCAATTACCAGAAACGGTGCAAATTTAACATTGTTTCGCAATGGTAATATTCAATCATCAAACACAAATTTTTCTACAACTATATTAACTGGTATTACTAACTTTGATCAAATTGGTGGTAATGCAGGTGGCGGTAGTAATGTACTAGGTTATATTAGTGGCATGAGAATGGTTAAAGGTAGTGTATTGTATACTGCTAACTTCAGTGTAAATGCTGCCCCATTAAACAATTTATTTTCATCTACTTCAACTACAATACCTAGTAATGGAAATAGTGTAGCATTTGTTAATTCTGCTACTTCATATTTAAATGTTGCAAGTTCACCATTTGTATTTGGAACAAATGCATTTACTGCTGAATGTTGGATTTATACTCCGTCATTGGCAGCAACACAAGTTTTTATTGATAACTGGTCATATACGTCATTTGCTATTGGTCAATGGACAATGTATTTGAATACAACAGGTACTGTAACATTCTCTTATGCTACAAGTACAAGTGCACAGACTAATATTACTACTACCACTCCTGTTGTTGCAGTTAATACATGGACGCACATCGCTGCAGTAAGAACAAGCACTAGCTCAAATGGATTTGTGATTTATATAAATGGTACAGCCGGCGTGACTGCAACATTAAGCGCAAGTATTGGTGTAAATTCAATAAATAGTAGCATTGGTATATTAACAAGTAATAAAACGTCACCGTTTAACGGATACATTTCTAGTGTAAGATTGACAAATGCGTTAGCAGTATACACTGGTGCATTTACAGTACCAACAGGTCCTTTAACGGCAACACAAAGTAGTGGTACAAACATTAGTGCAATCAGTGGCACATCAGTTACATTATTAACATGCCAAACTTTGCCTATATTAAATACCCCTACAACTACAAATGGTTATTATTATAATAGCTTTAATGGTAGTTCACAGTATTTGATAGTTCCTGCAAATGCAGCATTTACTTTTGGTACAGGTGACTTTACAGTAGAAGCTTGGATTAATTTTAATACCGGTAGTGTATACAATATGGTATTTGAAAATGGCGGAGCAAGCGGCGGTGATACATCAGGTTTCTCTTTTGGTGTTAATACATCAAATCAATTGTATATGTATACAAATGGTAGTACAGTTTTAACAGGTACCAGTGTATTATTATTGAACACATGGTACCATGTTGCAATCGTTAGACTTAGCGGAACAATTACTTTATATAGTAATGGTGTTAGTGTAGGAACGACTAGTACTGCTTATAATTTTACTGGTACAGGATCTGTTAGTGGTGGAATTCAAATTGGTAAAAATGCCGGTACTACATCATTTATGCATGGATACATGTCAAACTATCGTGTTGTTAAAGGTGTTGCAGTATATACTGGTGCATTTGCACCATCAACATCACCTTTATCAGCAACACAGAGTAGTGGTACAAATATTGCGGCAATCACTGGTACAAGTACCTCATTATTAACATGTCAAAGTAGTACAATTATTGACAATAGTAGTTATACATTTAGTATAACTAATAGTGCTACTCCAGTTACTGCTAGTGTAGTATCTGGATTATTTAATAATTATAATTCTTATATTGCTGATAACAGCACATTTGCATACAATGTTGGAAATACAGGGATCTATACTTCATTGAATAACCCATTTGGTGGTTCTGCAACTGTATTATTAACTGCACAAACAAATTCAAGTAATGCAAATCTTACTTTCACTGACACAAGCGTTGCAAACTCTACTATCATTAACTATGGTGCTAGTGTTGCAAAAAATACACCATTGTTTACAACTGGTAATATCACACTAACACCAACTTTTGCTACAGGTAATTTGTCATATACTGCTAATGTAGGTAGCAACATTACTGCTATTACAATGACACCAACTGCAAATGATGCTCCAAATGCGACCATTAGATTCAATGGTAACGTAACAATGTCTAGTGGTAATGCAACAATCACAACCAATGCACCTTATGTTGCAAATGGTGGGTATAGTATTAGTGATAGCGGTGGTATGTTATTACTTGCAAACGCTGCACCATTCAACATACAAGGTTATTCTTGGACTGCTGAAATGTGGGTTAATGTAACTGGTAACTATACAAACTACAACGACTTATTTGCTAAACGTGTAGGTAGTTCTAGTACAACAACGTATCAGGGTTATTTGGCTATCACTACAGGTTATATTGGATTTTACAATGGCACAGTTTATAACTCAACATATGTTTTACAACCAAACGTTTGGAATCATGTAGCATATACATATGATGGAAATACAGTAAGTATATATGTTAACGGAACGCAAGTGTATTCAGTAGTAGTCGGTATATTAGCGGATAATGCAGGTAATTTAACTATTGGTGGTACTGTTGGTAATACTGAATGGTTGATTGGTAATGCAAGTAATTTTAGATTCACTAAAGGTTATGTATTGTATCAAGGTGGTTCATTCACCGTACCAACACAACCATATGGATTAACACAACCTGGTAGCACAAATGCAATTACAAATGCAAATACAAGTTTATTATCATTACAAAACTCAACTACAACTGATGCAAGTAGTAATGCATTTACATTGACTGTAACAGGTACTCCGACAGTAAGTACAAGTATAACACCTTTCCCACTAAGTTCAACTAGTGTATACTTTGATGGTAGTACTGGTTATCTTAGTATAGCTAATAATGCCTTGTTAGATGTTGGAAGTAATAATTTTACTTTTGAATGTTTTATATACCCTATCTCTTTTAACGCTGTTGATGGTGGATTTATGGCTATGGGCCCACAATCAGGCAGTGCATCATGGGTTTTTCGTGGATATGCAAATGGTTCATTAGAATTTAACACATGGGTAAGTGGAACAACCAGTGACCTTGATATTTACAGTAGCGCAAATGCAATAACATTCAATACATGGAATCATGTGGCAGTAACCAGAAACGGAACATCATTTATCATTTGGGCTAATGGAGTTAATGTAGCTTCTGGTACAAGTTCAAATGCCATTGGTAACGCTGGGCGTCCAGGATATCTTGGTTATGGCTATAGTAGTAGTTCTGGTAGGGTTCAAAACTGTTATTTGTCTAATGTTCGTTGGATAAATGGTACTGCAATTTATACTGCAAACTTTACCCCATCAACAACACCTTTAACTGCGATTGTAAATACAGTATTATTGACTTGCCGAAATTATACAATATCTGACTCAAGTGTTAATAACTTTGCAATTACAGTTAATGGAGCTGCATCACTTAATTCATTAGTATACCCGAGATTTGTGCAACCAAATGGATCAAGTGTTTACTTCACTGGCAGTACTCAATATTTGAATGCACCAAGTAATAGTGTATTCACATTTGGTACAGGTAATTTTACTATTGAAGGTTGGATTTATTTAGCAAGTGGTACAAATAGTGGTACGTTATTTGATAATAGAACTGCTAGTAACTCAGTAAGCCCGCAAATTTACATTAGTTCAAATATTGTTTATTATGCAGTAGGTGGAACTAATGTTATTACTGGGTCAACTGTAACTGCAAATACATGGTATCATATTGCAGTAGTAAGAATTTCAAATTTAACAACATTGTATGTAAATGGTTATCAATCAGGTAGTACATATGTTGATAATAATAATTATGTAATTGGTAGCCCATATATTGGTACTGGATATAATACTACTAATCCATTGAATGGTTATATAAGTAATATACGTGTTGTCAAAGGAGTGGGAGTATACACAAATACATTTGGTGTATCAAAAACTCCATTAACTATAACACAATCTCAAACTACGAATACATTAGCTATTACTGGTGCACCAAGTAACGGGTATAGTGCTTACTTTAATGGAACTAATGGATATTTGAATTTAGGAACTAGTTCTGCATTAAACTTCGGAACAGGTAATTTTACAATTGAATTTTGGGTGTATCCTAACACAACCTCTCAAAACTCTAATGCTATAGTTTTAGGAAATGGAAACGCAACCTGGAGTGCAGGTGCGGTGAACATTACTTTGGGATCAAGCACAGGAAAATTATGTTTTGCCGCATATGATTATAGTTCTTCTAATCCTAACTTTTTAATAGATTCTGCAAGTTTTGTTGCAAATCAATGGACACATTACGCAATTACTAGAAATGGAAATACCTTTACAATGTATCGTAACGGTACTTCTGTGGCAACTACTACGACATTTACAGGTAATATAAACTTAAACAATAATAATAAAACATTTATTGGTGGAGGAGACTGGGACGGGGCTACTAGTTATTTTAATGGTTATATATCTAATCTTCGTATAATAAACAGTACCGTATTATATACTACTAATTTTACTCCATCTGCTGCCCCTTTAACGGCAATTACAAATACTGTATTATTAGCAATACAAAATAGCTTAATGAATGATGCAAGTACAAATAATTATACATTGACAGTTAACGGTGGAGCTTCATTAATTACAACAATTAGTCCATACAATGTTGCACAAGCTGGTAGTACACAATTCAGTAGTGCATCAGTACAATACTTGTCAGCAACAAATCCATATAATCCAGCATTGTCAATGGGTGCAGATTCGTACAATAACTTTACTGCAGAGGCATGGATTTACATGAATGGATTGCCACCAGCAAGTCCAGGTTGGTACATCATGCAAAAAGGTGTCAATGCAACTTATGGTGTTGAATGGTCATTAAGCATTTACGCAAGTACAACATATTATATGTTCTTCCAATGGCAAAATGCTCTTGGTACATTCGGTACAACTAATAGCGGAAGTTCTAATACAATCAACTTAACAGTCGGTCAGTGGAATCACATGGCAATCACTAAAGTTGGTACTACTATTACATTCTGGTTTAATGGACGATATTCAGGTAGTGTTAATGGTGTAACAAATCTTTATTATTCTACTAATAGTGTTTTCACAATTGCTAATACACAAACTGGTGCAACAACTGCATTCAATGGTTACATAAGTAATGCTCGTATTGTATATGGCGCTGCTATATACACCGCGGATTATCAGGTTGGATTTAATCCAACCAATATTGGTTTATTAAGTACAACACAAAGTGCAACATCAACTACTGCTGCAATTCAAAATGCAAGTAGTTATATAAACAGTTTAGGATATAGTATTTACTTTAATAATAGTACAGACTATTTGACGTTTACTGAACCAGTAAACAATTTCTATAGTGCATTATTTGATGGTACTAGTAATTATTTAACTGTAGCAACTAGTAATATAACTGCGTTTGGTACAGGTGATTTTACTATAGAATCTTGGGTGTATCATATTGGTGCAGCGCCAGGTGGCGGTGTAACGTATGATAGATTTATATTTGGTGGTTTTACCACTGCTCCTAGTTGTGTATTCTTTCTAACAAACAATAATTTAGCTCTTGCATTATGGGATGGAACAACGCAATGGACATCATCAAGTACAGTTACACCTAATACATGGACTCACGTAGCAGTTTCTAAAGTGGGAACAGTATTATACTATGCAGTTAATGGAGTAGTTACATCAAGTACTGGTTTTACTACTAACTTTACTGCTTCACGAGTTAACTATATAGGTAGAGATGATGCAGCAACAGACAAATATTTTCCTGGATATATTTCAAATCTACGTGTAGTGAAGGGTACTGGTTTATATTCTACAAACTTTACTCCAAGTACAACCCCATTGACAAAAACAAGTCAAGGTGCCATTGCAAGTCAAGTAGTACTACTAGCATTACAAAGCCCTACATTTGTAGATAATTCTGTTAGTGCACTTACTATAACAAATAGCGGTACAGTGGTTGCATCTACTTATAATCCATATTCTTTATACAACGGCAACGATGTTACAATTGAAGCATGGGTAATGTTAAATGCTGCACCAACAACTGCTGGTTTCATTATTAATAACAATGCAAGTAGTACAGGTTATTTTGGTATTTCAATCAATACTGCTCGTACAGTATCTGTGTTTAGTGATAGTACTGCAACTGCAGTGGTTACATCTGCTAATTTAGTTCCATTGAATCAATGGGCACATGTTGCGGTAGTATTTAACAATAGTACAATTTACATTTATATCAATGGTGTAAAAGATGCAAACTCAGTTGCAAAAGTATCATTATGGGGAGCAACAGCTTCTGGATTAGTTTATATTGGTAGACAAGCAAGTGCGGCTGCACAATACTTCCCTGGATATATGACCAATGTAAGAATGGTATACGGTAGTGCATTATATCTTGTGAAATTTACCCCACCTACAAGCCCACTCACTGCGATTACTAATACTATGTTCTTAGGATTACAAAGTAATGCTACAACAGATGCAAGTACTAATAATTACACCGTAACAAAGAACGGCACTGGATTGTATTTGTCAACAATGAACAGTCCCTTTGCAACATACATGCCGACTATTGCGAATGGTAATAGTATTACATTAGGATGGCAACAAGGTGCATCGCCTACTGATTACATGACACTTACACCTGGATATGTAACTGCGTTTCAAATTCCCGGAGACTTCACACTTGAAACATGGTTATACATGGCAGTTGTACCATCAGGGTATGTTAGCGTAATTGACTATAGAAGTACAGGTACTGATGCATGGGTATTTGGATTACAAACAGGCGCAAAAGTAGATTTCTATTGGGGTAGTGCTGGTCGTCTTACTGCAAATACTTCACTTGCTGCAAATACCTGGTATCATATTGCCGCAACAAGAAAAAATGGTGTATTGAATTTATGGTTAAATGGTGTGTTAGATGCTACAGTAGCTAATGTCATTGACTTCGGTACAAGAACTGCTACATCTATTCGTTATGGTGCATTGATTGACCCTGCTTATTGGAGTGGTTATTTAAATAATACTCGTTTCATTAATGGTACTGCAATATACACAGGTACATTTATACCAAGTACTGCACCTTATTCATTAACATCAAGTAGTGGCACAAATACATTAGCAGTAACTGGTATTACAACATATCCAACAGTTAATACTCCGATTGGATTAACATATAGTGGTAGCTTATATTTTGGTGGCGGCTCAACAAGCTATACATCAATACCCAACTCTGGTAGATTTAACTTAGATACATATAACTTTACAATTGAAGCATGGTTTTATTCTACAAGCGCTAGTTCAATCACAATTTTAAGTGCAGGCAGTGCAACTACAACTGATTATGCATGGGCATTGAATATAGTAAAATCAACCACTACATATTTTACATTTATAAGTTATACTGGGTTTGGCCAAACAAATACGTTATCAGTACAAAGTCCTACAACTACAGTAAACTTAAATTCTTGGTATCATATTGCATTGGTTCGTAATGGGTCGTCAATCACTTTCTATTTGAATGGTATTAATATTGGAGTAGTATCATTAACATATGGTCAATTATTGGGTCTTACATCTCAGCCTTTTGTATTAGGTAATAATACAAATTCATATACAAGTAATGGTTTTTATGGGTACATCAGTAATGCACGTGTGATTAGGGGTTATGCAGTATATACAGGCAACTTTACACCAAGCACAAGCCCACTAACCAATACACAAAATGCAATAACAAACATTAATGCTATTAGTGGCACTACTGTAAGTTTATTAGCATTACAAAATTCTGTAACTACAGATGCAAGTAGTAATGCATTTACATTGACTGCAACTGGATCACCAACGTTAAGTACAACTGTATTCCCTAACTTTACATTAATAAATGGCTATAGTGGATTTTTTGATGGTAGTACAACTTATTTGACTATTCCAAATAGTACTACTGTAAACTTATTAGGTTTTATTTATACTATAGAAGCTTGGGTATATACAGCAACTATACCTGCATCTGTCTCACCTATTATTAATAAAACAACTGGATCAAGTGGTTGGTCTTTGAGAATTAATAATACTGGAAGAATGTCATTTGTATATCCAAATGTAGGATTCACTGATTTTGGTCCAGTCTTATCAACTAATACTTGGTACCATGTGGCAGTAGCAAGTACTAACGGAAGTTATACGTCATTGTACGGATACGTAAACGGAGTGCAATATTCTATAACAATGGTAGGTACAAGTAGTGACATAGCTACACTTCTTACAATTGGATATGAGTCAGGTTCAAATACATATTTTAATGGTTATTTGTCAAATGTTCGAATTGTAAGAGGTATTGCAGTATATACAGGTAATTTTACTCTACCAACTACACCATTAACAGTATCACAAAGTAGCAGCACAAACATTAATGCTATATCAACTAACGCATATAGTGTATTGTTTAGTGGATCAAATTATTTGACAATCGCAAGTAACGCTAATTTTGCATTGACTGCAAACTATACAATTGAATTATGGTATTACCTTACATCAGCCCCAACTAGTAGCTATCAATGTATTTTCAGTACAGGTTCTAATAACTTCTTCTTGCAATACAATAATACGAACTTTAACATAGGTAAAAATTTAGTTGGGCCTACCGTGGCATTCAACTATGGATTTACAATTAATCAATGGTATCATATTGCAGTAGCAAGATCAGGTTCAGTTGTGTATGGATTTGTCAACGGCGTGTTAATTAGTTCGGGAATAGATACAACATCTTGGGCACAAAGTGGTGTTACACTTGGTGCGTTAGTTGGTGGCGCACAATTATGTACTGGATATATATCTAACTTCCGTTTGGTTAATGGTACTGCGTTATATACCTCATCATTTACTCCATCTACAAGTCAATTAACCGCAGTAGCAAATACTCAATTGTTAACATGTCAAAGTCCTATCATCTATGATAATAGCGCAAATGGATTTACAATTACCAATACTGGTAGCCCAGTTGTATATCCTGCATATGGTTTGTTTGGTACAGGTGTAACACAATTACTAGTTTTACAGAATTCATTAGTTACTGATGCAAGCGTTAATAATTTTACATTAAATATTCCTGCTAATACCCGTAGTGTACTTAGTACATTAACACCGTTCTCAACTAATAATAATGGTTATAGTGGTCAGTTTAATGGTAACTTGCAATATCTATATGCTCCTGCAAGCACAAATTGGCAGTTTGGTAGCAACAACTTCACAGTAGAACTATGGGCTAATATCAATCAAGTAAGCGCACAAGGTACTGTATTTGTTGGGCCTTGGGGTATACCTGGTGGAACAAATAGAACTTGGATATTTGCATTAGTTGCAGGGTCAGGTATCGCATTTATATATAGTACTACCGGAACTAATGCAACTTCTATTACTACATCTTTCATTCCAACATTGAACACATGGTACCATCTTGCTGCAGTTCGCAATGGAAACACATTAACAATTTATGCGAATGGTACTAGTATAGGGTCCGGAAGTGTTAGTGGTGTAACATTCTACAACGGTACTAATAATTTATACATTGGGTATAACTCAGAAAATAGCACAGCCGGTGGATATTACGATATGAATGGTAATATTAGTAATATTCGTATTGTAAATGGTGTTGCAGTATATACTGGTAATTTCACAGTACCAACAGGCCCACTAACTACAACACAAAGTTCTGGAACAAATATTAGTGCAATCACCGGTACATCAACTGTATTGTTAGCATTGCAGAATGGTTTAACTGATGTTAGCTCTAATAATTATACATTGATGATGAACAACTATGTATCATTATCTAATAAATCACCGTTCTCAATTGCAGGCAACGGCTATAGTGTTTACTTCAGTGGTAGTAGTCAGTACTTGAATGCACCAAGTAATGCAGTATTTACATTTGGTACAAACAATTTTACAATTGAGGGCTGGATTTATCTTTCAAGTGGTACAAGTACAGGCACATTGTTTGACAATAGAACATCAAGTACTTCAGTTAGTTCACAGGTTTATATTAATGCAAATACTGTTTATTATGCAGTTGGTGGAACTATCGCTATCACAGGAACAACGATAACTGCCGGTACATGGTATCATATTGCAGTTGTAAGAATTTCAAATGTAACTACAATGTATGTAAATGGTGCAAAAGTAGGCACATCATATACAGATAGTAACAACTATGCGATAGGTAGTACATATATCGGCACCGGATACAATACTAGCTATCCATTGAATGGTTATATCAGTAACTTGCGCATTACCAATGGAACAGGTGTATATAGTTATCAATTCACACCGTCATTGTTACCACTGGCATCAACACAATCTAGTAGTTCAAGTGTGATTCAATTAGGTAACGGCGCACCACAAACTTTTGGTAATAGTGTATACTTTAATGGTACAACAGATTATATGAAAGCATCTGGTAGTATTACTACAATGAGTACAGGTGACTTCACAATTGAAACATATTACTATCCAACAAGTTTCGCTGCAGTTACAACATTGTTTGGTCAGTATACAGCTGCGACAACAGGTTTAGGATATTGGAATGTACAAATTACAACTGGTGGTTATATATATGTATATTACAACGGTAGTACTGCTACTAGCTATAGCCTACCGATTTTGATTAATGAGTGGGTACATATTGCAATAGTAAGAATTAGTGGTACTATCACATTATATGTCAATGGTTTAATTGGTCCTAGTGTAAGTTTTGCAGGTCAATTTGGATTAACAAGCGTAGCCTCACCGTTGTATATTGGTGCTACACAACTAAGCGGACCAACACAATATGCCTTAGGTTACATGAGTAACTTGCGTATTACAAAAGGTCTTGGTGTATACACTGGTGCATTTACTGTACCAACAAGTACATTAAGTACAACACAAAGTTCTGGTACAAACATAGCAGCCATTACAGGTACAAGTGTAAGTTTACTAATGTATCAAAACTCATTATATGGTGACAATAGTACATTCAATTATAATATAACTGTTATTGGTAATCCACAATACTCACCAGTATTCAGTCCATCATACTTTAGCTATCCTACTCCAGTGAATGGTAATAGTGTTTACTTCAATGGCACAAGTAGTTATCTATCATTGACACAACCAAGCAATGCAGGTACAGGTCATTTTACAATTGAGATGTGGATTTATCCTACATCAATATCTGCAATTGGATATTTACTAAGTACAAGTACAACTGCTGCAAACTGTTATCATTTATGGGTAGCAACGACAGGTGCGATTACATTGGCTGTTGATAGTGCAACTGCAAGTATTACAAGTGGTACACCATCATTTGCTAAAGTAAATGCATGGACACATATTGCTATTACTAGAAGCAACAATGTAGTTTACATGTATGTCAATGGTGTATTGCAAGCAACTACATTAAGTAAGTCAACGCAGTTTGGTGATACAGGTGTATTAAACATTGGTCGTTATCAACCAAGCACAAATCAATATTTTACTGGATACATAACTAACATTAGATATGTTTATGGTACATCATTATATATTGGTTCATATTTCACACCTCCTTATACTGCACCCTTAACAAACATTCTTAATACAACATTATTATTGGCTCAGACTACGGTTAGTAAAGATAACAGTGCAAATAATGTTACAATTACAAACAATAGTGCTATATTATCAACATATACTAATCCATATACAATGTTGCAGTTACCTGTTGTATTAACTGCTCAATCAGGTACTACAGGTGTTGCAAGAGATAATAGTATGTATGTTGCTTCTGTAACAAACAATGCAATTGCATATTCAAGTTATAATCCAACTGTAAGTCCATATGGGGTAATGCCAAGTTTATTGTTAGCACAATCTACAAATAGTTTGTACAATGATAATAGTATGAATAACTATGCATTGGTACCAACAACTACTGTAGCATTTAGCCCAACAGTAATGCCGTATGTTACTCCATTCAATGGAAATAACTCTATAGCATTCAGTGGATCAACATCATATGTGACAGGTACTAACTTGTACAATACATTTGGTGGTGATTTCACTATTGAGTTCTTTATGATGGCTCCCCCACAGACTGCATCAGTATTCTCGTTAATAATGGGAAGAAATACAGCTTGGTCTAGCACAACAAATAACAATTGGTATATTGGATGCAGCTCACCAAATGGTGCGTATAAAATACCTACACAAACTATAACTTTTGCTAACTATCAAACAAGTACATCTAGTCCGGTATATGTTGGTACAACAGTGGTATGTGATAGCAAATGGCATCATATTGCTATTGTAAGAATTAGTAATATTGTTACAGTTTATGTTGATGGTGTTGCTGATGTTGGTCAACTCAGCACCACTAATTCATTCTATAGTAGTGGTGTTTGGGACTACAGTAATTATACCATTGGTAGTAATGCAAATGATGGCGGCTCAACTGTAGCACAATTGGCATACAATGGTTTACTAAGTAATTTGCGTACAATTAATGGTGTAGGTATCTATACTGGTAACTTTACTAAACCAACAAATAATCTAACAACAACACAAAGTGCTGGAACAAATATAGTTGCATTCAATCCTACAATTCCTAGTACAACAGGATATAGCTGGATTTTAAATAGTATAGCCAGTAGCTATGTTACAATATCTCCTATTCCAACGTTGAACTTTGGTTTCAGTGATTACACAATTGAATTATGGCACTTCTTAACAGGTAGACCAACCTCATCTACGACCCCTTGTTTATTCAGTAATTATAGCTCATTTACTACTGGATCATTAAGTATGTTTGCTGGGCACGGTTCTAGTGTAACAACAAAATATCAAATTGCATTCAATGGAACAAGTTTCCCTAGTACCGCACTTGTAAGTAATACAAACATAATATATGGTAAGTGGACTCATATTGCAGTGGTCAGAAAATCAGGTATTGTATATTTGTATATCAATGGTGTGCTTGATAGTAGTATTACTCCTTATGGTAATTATAATGTGTATAGTAACGTTAATACCTGGTATATAGGTGCAGCAGGTGACAATACTTCTGCAAGCTATATATCTGGGTTAATTAGTAACTTCCGTGTTACTACTGGTATTGCAGTATACACAGGTAACTTTACAACACCTTCATTGGCATTAACTACAACACAAAGTTCAGGAACAAATATATCTGCAATTTCTACGTCATTAATTACTAATGGTGGCGCTGTATGGTACAGTGGTGGTGGAAATAGTGGTTATCAATTTGTTCCAGCTAATTATGTATTAAATGCAGGTTTAAGCAATCTTACAGTTGAAAGTTGGGTATATTTAATTGTAATGCCTACTTCAAATACATGGACAACTGGTGTATCAGTATTGGTTGGTTCAGACTCTGCATTAACAAACGGTGTACATTTTGTAATAGGAGCATCTACGTTATTTGTAACAATTACAAATACAATATATGGTGGTTTTGTACATAACATGACATCTGCTACGTGGTACCATCTTGCATATGTTAATATTAATAATAACATGACATTTTATGTGAATGGTGTAGCAATTGGAACAGCATCTAATTTACCTGCAACTGCTACTACGGCAACCAGTGTCTATATTGGTACTGCATTGTCCACATCAGGCTATGGATTAAATGGTTACATCAGTAATTTAAGAATATTGAAATCAATTGGTGTTTATTCAGGTAACTTCACACCAAGTATAACCCCATTGACAAATACTCAAACTACAGTTAATAATATTAATACTGTTTCTGGTTCAAGTACAAGCTTACTAGCATTACAATCATCAACTACTACTGATGCAAGTAGTAATACATTTACATTAACTGCAACTGGCAGCCCAACTGTAAATAATACAGTATATCCTGACTTTATAGTAACAAATGGATATAGCGCATACATGCAAGTTACTGCTAGTAATGTGTCATCACTTCAAGCACCTAGTACTGCAAGTATATCAGGTATAGGTACATTTACAATTGAATGTTGGATATATCCATTACCCTTCAATAGCACAAGCTATCAAGTTATTGTGGGTAATGATACAAGTGGTGGTCTATCAGCGTTTGGTATATATATTAACGGTACTATATTCTATGGTACTGCATTGGTAAATATATTAGGTACTACGACAACTCCTGTAACATTTAATGCATGGAATCATATAGCATTAGTAAGAAGTGCAGGAACTATAAGCATATATATTAATGGATTTGTCGCTTACACTGGAACTAATACACAAAACTATACTGCAGGTATTATTCGTATAGGAACTGACGGCGGAGGTACTAATTATCCATACACAGGTTATATCAGTAACCTTAGAATTGTTAATGGCGTAGCAGTTTACTCGGGTTCATCATTTACACCTCCCACAGGAGTATTAACTGCAACTCAATCTGCAAATTCAAATGGCAACCCAAGTGCCACATTGAATACAAATGCGTATGCTGCTAGCTTAAATGGAACAAATCAATATCTTTATATTCCTGCTAACGGTGGACTTCAATTTGGTACAGGTAATTTCACTATAGAACTATGGGTATTCAACAATTCATTCTCTACGAATCCAGTTTTCTATGCAACAAATGGGTTTGGTGTAAACATTCAAGCCAATACCAGTGGTGTACCTATATATTATCTAAGTTCTGCAGGTGCTTCTTACGATATTGCAAGCGGAGTATCATTTGGATCAACATTATCAGTAACTACATGGTATCATCTTGCGTTGGTTAGAAATGGTAATACTATCACTCCTTATGTTAATGGGATATCTGGAAGCCCAGTCACTACATCATCAGCAATTTTCTATCCAGCTGGCGCCATCACGGAAATAGGTTACGGTTCTACTTATACTAACGGATATATTTCAAACGTAAGAGTAACAAAAGGTGTCGCAGTATACACTGGTAACTTTACAGCACCTTCATCAAACTTATCTGTTACTCAAGGTAGCGGCACAAACATTAGTGCAATCAGCAATCCAATACTTTCTACTGGTTATTATGCCTTGCTATTTAACGGTAATGGTGGATCATCTCAATATTTGTCATTATCTGGATCATCAATGGTATTTGGTACAAGTGCATTTACAGTTGAATGTTGGGTATTTGTTAACTCATTCACAAGTGCTCCTGTAGTAGTAGATAACTTTGTAACAGGTGGTAGTGGATCATACACTACTAACCAATGGCAGTTAATATTTACAAGTGGCGGTACACTACAATTCAACTATGCAACTAGTACATCTGCCATTACTACAGTAGTTACAACAACTACTGTGTCATTGAGTACATGGACACACATTGCCGCAGTTAGAACAAGTACAAGTGCAAACGGATTTGTAATTTATATTAATGGTGTGGTCGGAGTAACCGCTACATTAAGCCAATCGATTGGTGTTAATGCAACAAGTAGTATTGGTGTACAAACATATAACAAATCAAATGGTATGAATGGATTCATATCCAATATAAGACTTACTAATGGTGTAGCTGTATACGGTAGTGCATTTAATGTACCTCAAAGTCCCTTAACATTAACACAAACTGCTAGTGGTCTAACTAATGCAGTTACAGGAACACAAACTTCACTATTAGCACTACAAAATTCTGCGACCAATGACGCAAGTACAAACAACTTTACATTGACTGCTACAGGTGGTCCCACACTTGCTTTAACTCCTTCACCGTTCCCGTCTACTGCGGCAACACAAATTAGTGCATATTTTACCGGTGGATATTTGTCGATACCTTATTCAACCGCAGTAAGTAATGCTTTCTTCTTTGGAACTAATAATTTCACTATTGAATTTTGGATATATTGTGTAACACCATGGACTAGCATGAGTAATCCAGGCATAGGTTCAATGAGGACTAGTGACGGTACTGGTGGTTGGGTAATATATAAAAACGGTAGTGTCAATACTACTGTTATGAATATAAGAATATCTCCTCCGGGTGGAAGTACATCAGATTACCCAGCCAACTCTGCACCGTCTACTGGTGTTTGGGAACATTGGGCAGTGGTAAGAAATAGCGGAACATTAACATGGTATCGTAATGGTAACAACGCTGGAACCTACACAGGAGTAACAACAAACATTTATGATACAACTGGAAATTTCTATCTTGGTTATACACAAACTTGGGGAGGAGTATTTAACACCGGTTATCTTAGTAACTATCGTGTAGTAAACGGAACTGCGGTATATACTAGTAATTTTACTCCACCAGTTAGCCCCTTTGCTCCATTACAAGCTGCTAACATTAATGGTAATCCTAGTTCGGCTATAACAACTACGACAACATTCTTGGGTTTACAGACCTCAATTACAAATGATGCAAGCTCTAATGGATTTACGCTTACCGTAAATGGTTCAGTTGCATCAAACAGTTCTACTTATCCGTCTTTAGTAACTTATGTAACAAATGGTGCTAGTATTTACTTTACAGGTAACACACAATATATCAATGCACCAAGTAATTCAGTATTCACATTTGGTACAAATAATTTCACTATTGAAGGATGGATATATTTAGCTGCAACTACAACCAGTGGCACATTGTTTGATAATAGAACTGCTAGTAACTCAGTAAGCCCTCAAATTTATATCAGTTCAAATACTGTTTATTATGCAGTAGGCGGAACTAATGTTATTACAGGCGGAACAATAACTACCGGTGTTTGGTATCATATTGCAATTGTACGTATATCAACCACGACAACAATGTATGTAAACGGTGCAGTTTCAGGTAGTGCATATACAGATAGTAACAACTATGTAATCGGTAGTCCATATATTGGTAGCGGTTTTGGAAATAGCAACTCCTTGAACGGATACATGAGTAACTTACGTGTTGTAAATGGTGTAGGTATTTATACAACTGCATTTGCAACACCAACACAACCATTAACTGCTACTCAGGCAGCCGGCAGCACATATGCTTCAATTACTAGTGGACAAGTTACATTATTAACTGCGCAAAATTCAACTATCATTGATAATAGCACATATAATAATTTAATTGTTAATACTGGCTCAGTAAGTTCCGGTGTAGCATATGGATTATTAAATAACAACACAGGTGTTTCATTACTAACATTACAAAATAGTACTGTAATTGATAATAGTCTTGCAGTAATTTCTATCACGAATGCAAATTCAATAGTTATGCAACCTGCAGCAGGTTTATTTGGTACTAGCTTTACACAATTACTAGCATTACAAAATTCAATAACTAATGATGCAGGATACTACAATCTTACACTTACTCCCAATGGTATCTCACAACTAGCAGTAAGATCACCTTTCAAGGCAACAAACGGTTCTAGTATTCAGTTCACAGGTAGCAGTCAATATATTAATGCACCAAGTAATTCAGTATTTACATTTGGTACAAATAATTTCACTATTGAAGGTTGGATATACTTAGCAGCTTTATCAATTGGTTCTGGTACATTGTATGACAACAGAACTTCTAGTAATTCAGTAAGCCCACAAATTTATATTAATCAATATACAGTATATTATGCAGTGGGTGGAACGGCTGTTATCACAGGTTCAAATTTATCTATATTAAAATGGTATCATATTGCAGTTGTAAGAGTTTCAGGTATTACAACATTGTATGTCAATGGTGCAAAAGTAGGAGCATCATATACAGATAGTAATAACTACACAGTGGTTGGTAGTCCATACTTTGGTACTGGTTATAATGGTAGTTACCCATTGAATGGATATATCAGTAATGTTCGTGTTATCAATGGAACTGGCGCATATTTATATAATTTTACTATACCAACGTCACCATTATCTATATCACAAAGTTCTAGTACAAGTACAAAAGCATTAGTAAGTTTACCAACTAATTACTATAGTGGTTACTTTGAGGGTACTACATCATATATAACTACTCCGACAACATCAAGCGGTAGTGTATTGATTATAGGTAGCAGTCCCTTTACAATTGAGGCTTGGGTATATATGAACACCTTACCAGCTTCTAGTGCAATATACACAATAATGCAAAAAGGTACACTTAGTTCAACACTCGAATATAGTTTTGCAATATATAATACAGGTAGTGTATATCAATTGTATCATCAATATAGTACAAATGGTAGTACTAATGTTACAATGAATTCTAGTACTATTAATTTATTAGTTAATACTTGGTTCCATGTCGCAATGACTCGTGTTGGTGCAACAGTAACATTCTACTTTAATGGAACTCAACTAACAACAACTGGTACAGGTGCAACATCTTATTATGTAGGATCTATTGGATTAGGTATCGGGGCAACACCAACTGGTACTAATTTCTTTAATGGATTTATAAGTAATGCAAGACTGGTTAACGGTATAGCAGTGTATACAAGTACATTTACAGTACCTTCGACTATACTAGCTAAAACACAAACTTCAAGTACAAATATTTCTGCAATTACAGGATTATCATCTAATAGTGGGTATTATGATTTAGTATTCAGTAATTCTGCAAGTCAGTACTTATCATTACAAGGTGCACCGTATGTATTTGGTACTAACCCATTCACAATTGAATGTTGGGTCTATCCAATATCATTTGCAGGTACACCAGTTGTAATTGATAACTGGATCAATTCTAGTGGATCATATTTAACTGGTCAATGGCAATTGATATTCACTACTAGTGGCACACTACAATTCAATTATGCAACTAGTGTATCAGCTTTCACAACAGTAGTAACTACAAATACTGCACTAGTATATACATGGACTCATATTGCGGCAGTAAGACTAAACACAGGTGCAAACGGATTTACTATTTACATCAATGGTGTAGCTGGTGTGACTGCAACACTAAGTCAAACAATTGGTGCAACTCCTATAAGTAGCATTGGTATACAGACAAATACTAAGACATTACCATTCTATGGTTATGTTTCTAATATAAGATTAACATACGGTGTTGGTGTTTATACAAACACATTTACCCCACCGACAAGTCCATTAGCAGTAACACAATCAGGTGGCACACCAACGCAAAGTAGTTTACTAGCATTACAAAGTTCTGTAACTACTGACGCAAGTACAAATAACTTTACATTAACTAATATAGGTGGTGTAACATTAAGTGCAACTACAACTACAACACCTTTCCCCTTATCATTGCCTGCAACTGGTGCTAGTGCATATTTCGATGGTAATAGTTATCTTAGTTACCCGGGTAACACTTGGCCCGGCGAATCAAGTGTAGCTCTTACAGTAGAATTTTGGATGTATATGACTGTACTACCTCCTACAAGCGGCTTTTTTGGTATATTTGAAAGTAGGTCTTCAGGTGGAACTACAGGTATTGCTATAAATGTCAATACAGGATCAGGTTCATATGGCACTGGGTTTATAACTTTTGTTCAAGCAGGTGTTGGTGTGGGTATGTTCCCCGACAAGAGCCTAGTTGCAAATACTTGGTATCATATTGCAACTTCTAGAAATAGTAGTTATGTTCAAACTTGGTATATCAACGGAGTCTTACAATCTTATGTAGATAATTGGTCGACAAGTAGTAGTTTTGGTGATGCAGGAGATTCATTTACTATTGGAAAAGTTACCGGTGATACTAATTTTCAAGGATATATATCTAATTTACGCATAGTCGACGGCTTTGCATTATATACCGCAAGCTTTACACCTATTACTAGCCCATTGACTAATGTTACAGGTACCGTGTTTTTAGGTCTACAATCTAGTGTAACAGTTCCTACTGTAGGTAGCACTATGTCTATAACTGGCACAGTAACACTAAGTACAACTTACTCACCTTTCTTCTATGTATTAACAGGTGGAAATAGTGCATACTTTACTGGTAGTAGTCAGTATTTGAATGCACCAAGTAGTTCAGCATTTACATTTGGTACAAATAATTTCACAATTGAGGGTTGGATTTATTTAGCAAGTGGTACAAC
>Ga0207955_1000116_pt1 | contig 28015 bp, 33 predicted proteins | sample CryBogCBE29Jun09_FD_184563 | JGI IMG/M metagenome (GOLD analysis project Ga0207955, IMG submission 184563) | Freshwater microbial communities from Crystal Bog, Wisconsin, USA - CBE29Jun09 (SPAdes) (version 2) | ecosystem: Environmental > Aquatic > Freshwater > Lake | place: Crystal Bog... | reverse complement strand
TGGCATAGACGCCATGCACAAGGAGATCAAAGAGGCCAATAGATTGATTAACAAGTATTGCAAGCGCTTACAAGCGAAAGCGGAGGCCGTATGAATTACTATTTAATCGAGTATTACCACAATACTGAGGGATATAAATATGAAGAGTTTTTAGCAGAGGATCAGTTTGAGGCAGTCGAACAATGCAAGCAGATGCCTTTTGTGGCGTATATTCAAAATGTTTATATGCAAGTTAAACAATGGGAAAGAGAGGAAGCATTATGAAGCGCTATAAAGTAAAGGCCAGCTATATATCAACATGCGAGACAATTGTTGAGGCAGAAGATCAGCAAGAGGCGTATCAAATTGCCAAAGAATTAGACGGCGGATGTTTTGACGCGCATTTATCCGATGATGACTGGCAGATTGACGATGTATTTGAATTGGGGGCATTATGACAGAATGCTCAGTTTGCAGCTGCGAATTTTCGCTAGAGGACGAAGGCGGCATTGCCGGCGAGTTTGGCATATTGCCGGTGCAGTTTTGCCCTACATGCTTATGTTGCATGCTAGATATGGCAGATCAATTAAATGGAGAATATGATGATCAACCACAAGATTAAATTTGACAATATTAACGATTTACTAAACTGGATTATAGAAAACCAATTGTATAGTTTGGCGCCAGTAAGTTTGGTTTTACACTTAGGAGAGCAAAATGCTAACTGAATTAACCCTTAAAGCAGTAGAAGATTTTTTCCAAGCGCCGACCGATACAGTCGATGAGCTCGGCAAACTGGATAAGCAAATTAAGGAGCTGGAGGCACGCGCTCGCCAATTAAAAGCGCAGCTCATTGCCCGCGGCGTTGGCAAATACGCCGGCCTTGATTATCTAGCGGAGGTGCAGCATTACGATCGCGCCACAATCAATCCTAAACTGGTGCGCGAGATGGTCGATCCGGATATCGTCTCGGCCGTTACAGAAGTTAAAGGCGTTGATGCCGTTGTTGTTAAAGCATTGGAGCCACAAGTATGATTAAAGTTGTCGGCTTTTTAATTTTGTTTATCAGCGCTTACTGGCTATCTTATGAATTTGACTGGACTATGCTTTTGTGGTTTATAATAGGTGTTGCGATTTGCTTCTTTGAAGAGATTTTATCGCATTGCTTAATTATCTACCGCAAAGGGAAGTATGACCGAAAATGATATCAAGTCGGACTATTTACAGGAGTTAATGCGAATTGATATTCCGAAGCTGCCGATGGACTATGAACATGAATTAGGCCATCGGATAGCAAAGGGAGATGATGAAGCGCTAGATGAGCTAGTAAAACACAATCTAAGATTAGTACCTTACATGGTATCGTCCAAACTAACGGCATGGCACCATGGCAAAATGCCGCTAGAGGATCTAATCGCGATGGGCAATGAGGCATTGTTATTGGCCGCTATGAAGTGGACGCCAAAAAAGAATGTACGATTCTCATCTTATGCTTGTGTTTTTATTCGCCAACATGTATTGCGGGAATTGAATAACACCGAAAATGCTATTCGATTACCAGTCAATATCATGCTAGATATCAAGCGCATGAATTACAATGAGCAAACACTTACGCAAATACTAGGCCGCAAACCGACAGTCCAAGAGCTGGCCAAAATACTATCAACCACTACCGCAAGAATTTATCAATTGAAAGGATATCTAACCCGAGAGCCGATTAGTTTAGAAGCATATGAAAACGATAATTTTACTGAGGAGAATGAGGAGTGATAGATTTAACCGAAGAGCAGAAGTTAGCATATGCTCGATTTATAAAAGCAAGAGACAGAGTAGGTTTAGTACCCCACGCAAGACCAAAAAAGCAAGCATGGGTCAGAATGGCAGAAGTAGTACAGACAGTAGATATCGCCGGTTTTAACCATCCATTTTATGAAGCCAATGAATTGTGGTTAGAGTATCTTGAAGCATCGATGGCATGGTGGAAAATCGAACCGGCATTCAGAGACCAGCAGCGCATGCGCTCATCCCGCGGAGACTACGGCGCCGTATCGGATAACTGGGATTCACCGAAGGACAATCCATGAGAATCCAAGTCATTACCCCCACAATTGGCACCAAGCATGTACAACAAGCCATTGATAGCGTGAAGAATCAAACCATTCCTACAGAGCATTTAATTGTATGTGATGGCCGCGTTGACAATGAATTCAAAGTATATGAGAACGGCAAGACCATATTGTTGCCTGAAAACACCGGCCACTCGGGTTATAACGGCCATCGTGTTTACGCGGCATTCCCTATGCTTACGGACGCAGACTATATTCTTTTCTTAGACGAAGATAATTGGTTTGAACCCGAGCATGTAGAACGCCTCGTAAATTTTATACAGGAACGCGATTTGCAATGGGCTTATTCACTACGCAATATTGTCAGCCAGACTGGTAAGTTTGTTATTGCAGACAATTGCGAGAGTTTAGGCATATGGCCATCGGTATTTGCGCCTAATCATCATTTTGTCGATACCAATTGCTATTGTTTTAAACGCAAGTATCTCATGCGCCATTCGCATTACTTTTTTGGCCATCATTTTTATATGGACAGATTGTTTTATGGCGAGATGGTTAAAGCATTACCGGAGTTTGATTGTAATGGAGAGCATACCATTAACTATCGAGTCCGGCCGCACCACGAAGCAATGCATTTACAAGGCAACCAAACAACCCTGCAACATTACCAAGGAAATTACCCATGGACAAAAAACCGAAAATCTTCATAGCAACACCGATGTACGGCGGCATGTGTACTGGCACCTATGCGATTAACTTAACATCAACGCCATCTATCTTAGGCCAAAACGGCATTGAGATGTCATTCTCTATGATGTTAAACGAGTCGCTTATTACCCGCGCCCGCAATCGATTGGCACACGACTTTTTAAAGTCAGATTGTACGCACCTGATGTTTATCGATGCCGATATTAGCTGGCAACCATATGACATCGTGCAGATGGTACGCGCCAATGTAGATGTAATCTGCGGCATTTATCCGAAGAAAGAAATTAACTGGCATGAAGTCCACGCGGCAGTATTGCGCGGCGTACCAGTTGAAAAGTTGCATGAATATACTGGTTCGTTTGTGGTTAACACCATTGGCAAGAAAGACGCAACCGGCAAGATTACCGATCCGATTGAAATCGAAAAGGGCGGTACAGGCTTTATGCTAATCAAGCGCGATGTTATTGCCAAAGTAACAGAGGTGGCACCAAAGTATTCCAATGATATGTTTACAGTGGTCAATCCACAAGATGTAGGCACGCTGATCGCCAACATTTTCGATACATCAATATCACCGGATGACAATCGTTACTTATCAGAAGATTACCATTTTTCAGATTTAGCAAGAGCTAATGGCTTTAGAATTTGGGCGGCGCCATGGGCAAAATTAACCCATACCGGTACTTATATTTTTAGTGGTCAACTAGCAAGGAGCGACAGACAATGATGTTAATACCTACAGATGTATACGATAAAGATGGCAATATGTTGCGCATTGAGTTTTTTGATTCAAACGGCGATTTTGTTGTTCAATCGCTTTGGGATGACAAAGACCCGCAAGACGCGGAGCATCGCGAATCATTTCGCAAGTGGTCATACAAAATGGTTAAACAGCTAGGATACGAGGTGGCCGTATGAACGCTGCCATCTTTTCTTTATACTGGGATAACATCGATCCTCGCGTTCCATATAACCAAAAGTTAGTTATGGAGCATTTTAAAATCCCGATGGTTCAGCACAAGATCCATGGCCTAGATCATGGGGAATGGATGGACTGGATTTTAAACCGCCATGATGATATAGATGTATTAGTTTTCTTTGACATTGATTGCATACCCCTAAATGGCGATAAAATAGCCCACTGCATCGAGAAAGCAGCTCGGGGTACCCTGATCGGTAACGAGCAAGCATCGAACCACCTAGACCCTTCTAGGCTGTTTGCTGCGCCTTCTTTTCTGTGTGTTAATCGGCGTATCTGGCGGGGTGTTGGAAAACCCTCTTGCAAAGCCACCTATGACGGCGATGTAGCTCAGATGCTTACCGATTCATGGTTATACCGCAATATGCCAGTAGAGTTTTTGCCAGTCAAAGACTTTGAGGTTCCCAAATGGAACCTGCCTAACCGGCCAATGTCATACGGCATCGGTACCAATTATGACGATACGACCTACCACTTGTTTGAAGTACGGGACAATGTGAATATTGAGCGTTTTGTTAATAAAGCCGAATCGATTCTAAATAACCAAAAGTAATAAGCTATATAACTAAAAGTAATGATTTGTCACAGTAGTACTAGTAGTACCGGTCTAAACGACTTTTACCGCCAGTAATATATTTTATTTTTTATTTTTTAGAAATAAAGTGAAATAAAGGGGTACTACTAGTACTACTTGTGACACTTTCTCTGTAAGTCATTGATTTATGGTGTCTAGATGAGAATGATTCTCCGTTAACAAGGCCAAATTTGTCACAAGTAGTATGGATGCAGTGCAGCAATTTGTATTTTTCTCACAATATGGAACAATTACCACACTATTTTTTGCATTAATATGGATATGACAACAAAACCAACATGCCTACCAGTCCAGTTTGACAATATACCGATGGAATTAAAGCGCATACCCAGATGGGTACTGTGGCGCTTAGTAGAAGTAGGCGAAGAGGATAATCGCCGTTGGAGTAAGATGCCAACCCAGCCATCGGGCTTGCCCGCCAGTTCGACCAACCCAAAAACATGGGCGGACTTCCTCACCATTCAAGCAGCATACCAAAATACCCCTGAGAAATTCGCCGGTATAGGCTTTGTGTTTACGGCGCAAGATAACATCATCGGCGTTGATTTAGATGATTGCTATGACGCCGACTCATCCGCGTTCACAAATGCTGCACTGCAGCATATTGCTGACTCAATCAACGGCTATATGGAAGTCTCTCCGTCGGGTACCGGCGTGAAGATTTTCACCCGAGCCACCATCGCAGCCAGCCATGTAGACCACAGTATTGGCCTTGAGATTTATCCAGCCTCGCGCTTCTTTACAGTGACGGGTCACCATATTAGCGGCACACTGCCAGACGATGAGCAAGACTTAACCGGCATCGTGCCACCACGCACGATCACACGCACCGGCGACACCTTTGCGGACTACACGCCGCCACTTGAAGACTATGATCTGCAGCGCGTAGAGTCGGAGGTGTTAGCGCACCTGACAGACTACGGATACGATGACTGGCTTAAAGTGGGCATGGTGCTGCACCATCAGTTTGGCGGGGACGTTGAGGCCTGCGAAGCATGGGACAGATGGTCACAGAACGGCGCTGGTTATCATGCACACGCCTGCGAGAACAAGTGGAAGACATTTAAAGGCGGCGGCGCGACACTGCGCAGTTTGATCTTCAAGGTAAACCAGCACGCGCGCCAAGAGGCGTTAGATCGCGGTGAGATTATTCTCGATAACGGCGCGATGAACCACGCGCGTATTTTTCTAGATAACTACTACACCGGCGAAGAGGGTCGCAAGCTGGTGCACTACGCCGAAGAGTTTTATCAACACGCCGGCACACACTATGAAGTGTTGGAGGAGTTGACCATCCGCTCGCAGCTTTACCTGTTTCTAGAGAAATGCAAAAAGACCGGTAAAGGCGGCGCGTTGCAGGCGTTTAACCCCACACCGGCGATTGTGTCGGCGGCTTTAGATGCAGTGAAGTCTTTGACCCACTTGCCTAACCACCCGAACACCAAGCCACCGATTTGGTTGCAGTCTTATCGCGCCTCCAAACCGGACGCAAGTAAACTCATCTCAGTCAAGAACGGCCTGTTTCATTTAGAAGATAATGTATTGCTGCCACACTCATTGGGTTTCTTTACGCAAAACGCATTGAACTTTGAATACAATCCAACGGCGCAGTGCCCAGTATGGCAAGAGTTTTTGCACTCACTCTGGCCTAACGACCAAGAGTCAATCGATTGCCTGCAAGAGATGTTTGGTTATATTCTATCGGGCGACACACGCCAGCAAAAGTTTTTTAACCTGATCGGACCACGCCGCAGTGGTAAAGGCACGATTAACAAAGTACTGGTTGACTTATTAGGCCAGCACAATACTGTAGCACCGCAATTGGAGGAACTCTGTGATACCTTTGGATTACAACCTTGGCTGGGTAAACTTTTGGCTTCCTTTACTGATGCGCGCGCTCCTGAGCGTAACCGCAGTGCTGTGGTTTCTCAGCTTCTCCGTATTGTTGGTGGAGACACTATTACGGTCAACCGAAAGAACAAAGAGGCTTGGAATGGTTACTTGCCTACTCGTATTGTTATATATAGTAACGAAGCGCTACAGTTAACCGAAAACTCTAACGCGTTGACTGGCCGTATGTTAGTGCTTAAGATGACCAAGTCGTTTTATAACAAAGAAGATACCGACTTGGCCAATAAGTTATCCAAAGAGCTATCCGGCATATTTAACTGGTCGATGGAAGGGCTTAGACGGCGCCTTGAGCGCGGCGGCTATTTTATCCAGCCACAATCGGGCAGAAGCCTACTTGAGTTGATGAGTGAGTTAGGAAATCCGTTAGGTACTTTTATCGAAGAAGTAGTTGAGATTGACCCGTTGGCCATGTTATCAAAAGACGACGCGTTTGCTTGCTTTAAACACTGGGCATTGAAGAAAAGCATTCCGCCCGGCACTGAGCTGGCATTCAAACGGCGCTTCTTTGCAGCCATTCAAGAACATGGTGTTGAGCCTGATCTGGTTCGTATTGGCGGCAATCGGGTACACGTTTATAAAGGCGTTAAGCTAAACGAAAAAGCACAACGCTATGTTGACTCTATTGAACGATTTGATGAGAGCGTGTTTTGAGACTCCTGAACTTTCGTAAAACCACCGGACGCAACACTTTCACTACCATTTTCGGTAATGTGGGTAAACGCAGAACCGCAACCGGTAAATACCGCCGCGGTAAATGGGCGCCGCTCCGGTTTAAAATGCAGATGATTCGACGTGCCCATCAAGGCTGGCGTAACAAAAGGTTTGGTAGTATACAAGCGTTACAGATTCGTTTAAAATACGGAAGACGCAAAACCATTCCACAGTTTAGGAGATAACATGCGCTTTTGGGTATACGATGGCAGTGATTTGATGCGCAAATTCGCGCGTTTGGAAGAGGCTGTGCACTTCTCCGCATTACGCGGCTTTCAGATTGTCAAAAAGCCCCGTATAATTAATCGTGTTGATTTATCCCAATTTGAGGAGGCACCATTTTGAACGCAAATGAACTAGCTGATGAACTAGATAGCATTTCTTATGATTGCACTATTGAAGAGTGGCGAGCATCGCCTGTAGGTAGTGCCGCCACCATGCTACGCCAGCAACAAGCTGAAATACAGGCGTTGAAAGGCGACGGAAAAGTATGTGCAAGATGCGGTGCCATTGCTTATGACCCTGTTATTACACAGACAGCAAAGACACTAACAGATGAGGAAATAATTGAAATTTGGAGTGGCATGGAAACTGACACAGGCGAACAAAACATTGATTTTGCTAGAGCAATACTAAGAAAGGCACAAGAGAAATGATAGATAAATTTTTAAATTGGTATTTTGATGGCGATGCTTGGAAATATGTTTTAGTTATTTCTTTGGGCTTTTTACTTTGTAAGTTTTTTGGCTAAGAAAGGCACAAGAGAAATGAACAATGAACCAGTAGCATGGATGATGGAAAACCCCCAAAATACAAGTGCATATTTGACCTTTGAAAAACCCACAAGAGAAATGAAAATTAGTCATCAAGCTATTCCACTCTACACCCATCCAGCAAAGACACTAACAGATGAGGAAATATGGCAGATTACCGAAGATTTTTGGAAAAGAGATTGGACAACGCTTGATGTTGGGTTCGCTAGAGCAATACTAAGAAAGGCACAAGAGAAATAATGGAAAGACTATGTAAGTTTGTATCAAGCCGTGGGATTTTAAAATCTTGCGATCATCATAATAAAAACCCGCAGTCTAGCTCTAGCCATATTGATGCAGATCTATTGGATGATTTAAAAGCTGGCGATACGATCTATGTATGCTATGAAGCGCTACCTAACTTTGTGGATAATTTTCTATCTCGCATCTTTGTTTATTTTACTTTGGTTACAGGCGATAGCGACCACGATGTAACCATGTATAAGCGTGAGACTGATATGATATTGAATCACCCTCACCTGATGAATTGGTATGTCCAAAATCGCGCTATGGAGCATCCAAAGCTTCAAGTATTACCGATTGGTTTAGATTTTCATACAGTCTGGGAAAAGGAAGGCACATGGGGATTACGTAAGATATCTCCAGTTGCGCAAGAAAGATTGTTGTTAGATAACCTATACAACGCACCTGAAAGCAAATTGAATGCTTATTATTGCAATTGGCTTACCAATGGGATGTATGGGGATCGACAAGAATGTTTGGACAAAATAGATAAAGAAGTATGTTTCTTTGAGAACTTGCCACGCGCACGTAAATTTATGTTACAGCGACAAGCTGAGTTTTTGTTTACCGTTAGCCCGAAAGGAATGTCATATGAATGTCATCGTACTTATGAATCTTTGGTATTGGGTTCTACGCCTATTGTTAAGCGCAACCCTTTCATTCACAGTCTTTATGACAATTTACCTATTATCCAAGTGGATGATTGGTCGGAAGTAAATCGCAACTCATTGGCAAAATATGCTAGCTCAATTGCAACGCAAGAGTTTGATTTTAATACATTATTTTTACAACATTGGGCTGCTAAAATTAAAGGTAAAGAATATAATCCATTACCAAAAATGAATATTGCTCAATTTAAAGAAATTTTGACAGCAAACTATTGTTAAGGATAAATATGACCGCAGAAGAGTTGGCGAAAGCCTTAGATAATTCAATCATTGGTGGAGGAGTAGGAAATATTGCAGCGCAAGCCGCCGCAATGCTTCGTAAACAAGATGAAGAAATTAAAAATTTACAAGATCAGTTTGACAAGGCAATTGAGTTTTTAGCCAAAGCAAACAACATGAGGAGGGTTATCTGATGGAATCCGTAGAAGAGATTATACTTGCGCTTAGAGCTGCGGGCTGGGATGCCCCAGAGTATGAAATTTTACCTGACGGAAGTTATCATTTTTTTCATGGAAATAAAGAAACGCATTCTCTTATTAATTCAATCAGATCCGGGGATCAAAGCCTCGGAGATGAAGCTCGGAATTAAAAACTCCGCATTAGGAATGCACCTTCGTGGCCTATCTTTAACAGGCGATATCGTAAAAACACAAGCGGGCGGATGGCAGGTTAGTAAACAATTTGTCATGGAAGACTCGCTTCATGATTTATCCCCTATGGATGTTGCTGCAAAATACATTAGAGAAATGATAGAACTGCGTGTACAGAAATAAAAGGTTATTAGAAATTGTTAGACAATCCCCATGCCAACACTGTGGTAGGGCTGACGGAACGGTTGTGGCAGCCCATTCAAACTTACTCAGACTTGGAAAAGGACGTAGCATCAAGTGTCCCGACTTTTACACAGCTGCCTTATGCTATAGCTGTCACTCAGAGCTGGATCAAGGCAAAAACCTATCCAAGATACAGCGGGAAGAAATGTGGATAGAAGCCTATTTAAAGACTATTGCGTGGCTCTTTAATAACGAACATATTGTCATAAAGTAAGTGGGGGCGTCCGTAGGACTGGGCGTAATAAGAGGAGGAAAACGCCGCTACCCCCGTTGGTATTTTATAACTCTAGCGGATCAAATCCTAGTTCTTCTGAAACAATCTTGGATCTGCGCTTAAATTCTTTATCGTGGCTGTACCATCTATCGCTTGACCAGCGGCTCATATGAATGCATTCGTGGGCTAATACTCTAATTACAGTCGACAAATGCCCGCACATTTCGGTTGAAACTGTGATGGTATGTTCAAAATCCTCACCATCCTCATAGATGTAGGTACCCATGGCATCCTTATCTGCCGTGGGGACAAAATTGATTTGTTCTGGCAATGGCATATTCCACCGGTTAAATGGCTTCATACAGTACATCGCGGAATATAAGTTTTTAAGAATAGCTGGTGTAAGCTTCATGTCTTATTTATGCAGCCCCGGAACTCAAATTCGTCCTCACCGCATACCTGAATTAGTTCTGGAAGCATAAGTCTACCACGCTCAAATGACAGTAGGGCAAACCCTGATCTCCAGTCCTTACAGCCGTCTTCTGTATAGTGGGTGAACTGTTCCCCATAAATGTCCGCTAGAGTGCCTGTTTGGACGCCATAGCGCGTTCCGTTGTAATCGGTAAGGGGTTGCACTGCCAAATTGTGTGTGTGGCCTGTAACCATGTTTACGCCAGCGTTAAGGGCATTTGCTCTACCAGCCCCAAAACCACCCTTCCAGCGGTGTTTAATGCAGGTATCCTCATTGACCCAATATGACCAGCAAGGTTGCCAATGTGGAAAATGGTCTTTAAGGGTAAACCCTGATACACCCTCGTATTGGGGTGCCTGAGCCGCTAGGAATGTTTCAAAGCGCGCGTCATGGTTACCCATTGTCCAAATCAATTCAGCGCCTACAGCAGCCTTTTGGATGTTTCCCATGAAGTCTTGGCAGGCTTCTAACTCTTCTTTAACTGTGGGGCTATGCGTCCAACCAATCCGTGGATGCCGGCTATTTTGGGAGCCATCAAATACATCGCCGTTGGCTACCACGACCTTAGGCTTAAACTCTTTAATAATCATTAAAAGGGCTTTGTATGCGGTGGTATAGTCATCAGGCCAAAAGTGGGCATCCGAAAAGACTACTACGCGCCCTTTTTCCATAGTGATACCACGCCTAGCATTACCGATAACTTGCTCTAGCTTTTTCATTGGCGCTGGAGGAGCAGATGCTGGGATGGTGGGTAGCTTAACCCCTAATCTTGATTCAATAGAGCGTCTTCTATTGTAAACAGACCTTACATCTAATTTATGTTTCTCAGCAAATCTTTGGGGACTTCCTATTTTTTTCCATTCAGCTATAAATTGATCGTCTGTAAGATAATATCCAGCCACAAGCTTCTCCTCTGTTAAACTTTCACAGATAATACATTGATTTACATGACATTTCCAAGACTATAGGGTAAACCACTATTGTTGAATGGCTTTCACTTGATCATTAAAACGCTTCATAATGACTTGCTTTTGTTTGTCAATTTGTTGAATTCTTTCAGGCGGAAATCCGCGAGCAATAAAATCCTTGCGTTGTTTGTTTAGCTGAGAAATTTGATTTTCTGCTGAGTTAGCTAACTCATATAATCGAGCTTCAGGATTTGCGCGCAAGTAAGAACCAATTTCTTGTTGGTTTTTTAAACGACCTTTAATTTCATTTTCATGTCCAGCCATGCGAGTTACATTGGTATAAAACCTTTGACTATCTGCTGCTGGTGACTCTGCCTCGCCATAGAAACGACCAACCAATGGTCTACGATAAGCTGGTAACTCTTCTCCGCTGATAACTGATTTAACAGCTTGTTCAGTTTTTAATGCTTCACGACCAATACCACCAGTAAACTGACCAGCCAAGTAATCAATTTCATCTGCGGTTGGGCTAATAGCACCTTTTTGAAATTCTGTACCACCTGATGCATAGTTCAAAAACTTGGCTAATTCTTGGCTAATTGCACTAGCGGTATCGCGAGAGCGGGTATAGCCTGGAGTTGGATTGGTTGCTTGATCTTTTCTATAAATTGGGCGGCCAAATGCATCAGTGTTTTGTTTAATAGCTACATAAGGATCCAAGATAGATGGAGTAATCATATCTAATGCACTACCAGATCCGCCCAAAGGATTAAATGCATCCATTACTGTACTAAGCATATCTGTAGAATGTTTGCTTGGGTCTTTGCCACCATTTAACATAAACTCTGTAGTTATGCGCCCAATGTTAGGGAATATATGTAAACCTAATGACAAAGGAATGGTCAAGTAATTTTTTCCTCCAACTGGAATAATTAAATTACGCTCTTTAACAAACTCAGGCGGTTCGTCTTCATCAAAACCAGCCGCCGCCATAGCTAAAGCTTGGGCTACTCCAATCATTACACCGCCAGCAATAATCTTTTTACCAGCACCTGAAAGCTTGTATTTTCCTTCAGGAGTTCTTGTAACCAATAATTGACCTAAGCGAGCTGAACCTTGAACAGAAGCGTTAAAGAATGCATATAAGGAATTTAAACGAGAACCAAGTTGACCTTTGCGATCAAAGTTTACAGTTAAGTTTTTAGCAATACTTGCTGCTTGTTCTCTTGACAAACCTTTGTCTAATGCGGCCTTGTATGCAGATAGACGCACACCATTTTCAATTGTGTCATTAAAGTCTGAAAGCATATCTGCTGCAGCTCTAAACATTTTTTTAGCTACATTTCCGCCTTTAATGTTTTTAAGCTCTTGTTCAATAATTTGTTCTTCTTCAGCTTTACGACTTAAAGAATCACGATATAAAGTTTGACCGCCATCTTCTTTAAATTGAGACCATAATCTGCGCCAATCATCCTTAGGTAATGCGGCAATTTCTGCATCGGTCAAAGCTTTTCCTTGACGCTCTGCTCTAATTGTTTTGTTAATTCCACTCATAGCACCAAATGTATCTGATGCTACTTGTCCTTTCATATCCGCAATTGGCGTAGATGATAAGTTAAACATTGCTCCTTGATAATCACGCAAGAAGTTAATTGCACCAAAGACTGGGTTGTATTGAGTATTAACCGCAGCGAACCAGCGTGTTGCTTTAGCAACCATGCCTTCTACATAACCTAGTTGCTCTGCATCAAGATTCTTCATAGCTTCAACCATGCGCTTGGCACGAGGATCGCTGTTATTAAAGAATATGTAGCGGTCTTCGCCATCCACCCTGATTGGGAATACATGGTCTTTATAACGTTCTAATGGATTGACTTTATATGCAACAGTTTCTAATCCAGTATTAGGATCTCTATAAATATAGCGGTTAGTTGGCTCTTTTAAATCACCAACAATCTCTGAGCCATTTAATCCAAGTTTGTTAAGTTGACTGGTAACTTGTTGAATGACTGAATCAGATCCTAATTCATTAGGATTTACTGGTAACCAAAACTCAGGATTAGGATTAGCCATAGCCAAACCATACATTGCCCGACCAACGCGAATCTTTTCAGCTCGTATTAAAGCTCTTTCTCTTTGGGCAATAATATTACCTAGAATATCTTGAACACCTTTTTCAGATCCCATAGCGCGTTTACTAAAGCCGCCACGAGAGCTAAGTCCTTGACCAGTACCTTGGCTTGGATGAGCCGCAAAGTCATCATCTACCCTAAATAATGGTACATAATTTTTATAGGTTTTATTCCAAGAGTTGATTGTCTTTTTACTTTCTGCGCCAGAGTTAATTAACACATCCTGTGTACCTTTGACCATATCTTGGAATTTCTTGGCTACTTGGTCTAGTTTGGCTCGTTTTGTAGGATCTAATTTAGCTAAGTAATCCCTAGCATCTTGTGTAGCAATACCGGATCCCTTGTCGGGCATCTCAGGATTAATCTTAGCAATTTGAGCATTACGCTCTTCTGCATGAAGATTATGCAAATAGGTCTTTAGTTCATCGGGGCTAATACCTAATCTGCTCATTTCTTTTACAGTTGGAAGCACATCTTGCAATAAGAATTTACGAATGGCGGAAGAAGTTCTACCATGATACAGCTCTTCTTTTAAATATACATTCCATTCATCTTCAATCTTTTTACCAGTTTGCTCAATTGCTTGTTGAACACGCTTAGTATCAATGTGTTTGTCTTGAAGTCTGTAGATTAAATTATCTACTTTAGATTCAGTTGGACCATGCCAATTGTCTTCTTGAGAACTACCTTGATAAGTATTAAATCTAATGTCATCAATGTGTTCAGAATATGCCCCGCTATTACCAATAGCAGATTTAATTTGATTTGAATCAAAAACTATCCAATGATTACCACCATCTTGAAAACCATCATATTCACCCGCTTTTAAAACGCGTTGCATTGCTGATGTTGAAAAGCTAATATTTGGAAAAATTTCAATAGCATTGCTTCTTCCAGATGCGCCACGCTCTTTCATTATTTCCGTTTTATCTTTAGCGTATTCTTTTGCTCTTTCTCCAAGATGAGCGTTTTGTTTTTCAACCTCTTCTTGATATACACGCAACATTTCAGGGGTTACTTTGCTACCTTTTACAAAAGGATTTTTAATACTTAAATAAGCTGGAATTACTTCAGCAGTTTGAGCATAAGGAATAGGTTGATTTTTATCATATTTTTCAGGATTTTTTAATCTATCTGCAACATATTCTAAATCTGTAGTATAGCTAGAGGCTTCTTCTGGATCTTTAGTAAAATAATATCCATCAGGATTACCAGCTCTATTTAATTTTTTTGTTGGTTTAAATATAGATTTTCCATCTGTTTCCTCAAAATCAACCGCTCCATGATACATAACTAAGGGTTTACCATTATCATCTACAACTTTGCTATTACCAAACCATTTTTTAAATTCAGGGGTTTCTGTTTTGATTAATCCTGTATTTTGATTGTATTTTGTTGGTTCTACTATAGTTGCTGATTTGCGAGTCATTGTCATGCTGCCATCAGGATTTGTCACAATATCAAATTTATTTTTTAATTCTCTTGCAACCAAATTTTTTAATGGTAATTTAACACCCTTTTCTACATGAATAGATTTAATAGAGTCTTTAGCTATTCCATCTGCAATATATTCTCTGCCAGCTAAATCACCAGTCATTGGTTTTTTATGTTCTTTGCCAGATACATTGTAACCATCATACTCAAGAGTAACTCCAGTATTTCCATGCTGACCAAGCGCAAGATCTTTATTGTCTGTTAAAAAGAAACGATTGGTTGTTCTTGTGCCTTGCAAGTCTTCTTGAATTAAATCTGCAGCGTTATATCCATTTGTTTCATGCCATAAAGATGGTTTATTAATTGGAGTAGTTTTATGCACTCCTCCAATACCCCAAGACATTTTTTCGGGCAATTTAGTATTTGTTTTGGCTTCCTCTTCAATTGTTGCGTTTTGTGCAGCTTTTACTGGAGTAGTAATGACTTTGGGTTTACCAAAGTTATAACCTTTTTTATTCATTTCTACTGCTATTTCTTTAGCAGATGGGCTATAAATAGTATCGGTAGCTTTAACCAAAGCATCTAAGGCAGAATGATAATCACGCTTGATACCTAGTAATTTTTGTACAATTTCCACAAAACGATGGAATGCACTTTTATTACCCATCTTCACGGTGCTTAAATAGTGCTGGAATACTGGGTCAGTAAAACCATAAGAAACCAATTCATCCGTATCTTTAAGATACTGAGCGCCTCTCATCATTCTATCAACGGCCAAATGTCTACCTTGCTCTCGACTTAATAACTGATCTTTGCGATATTGTTGACGAGCTTTATTAAGAATACCTTTTAGTTCCTCAAACGCTGGGGATTTATAACCAGTACCGCCTTGCTGTCCTAATCGTCCCAATTGTGCAATAGTAGAAACGTGTAATAGCTCATGCAAAACAGTTGAATAATCTGTGCCAGTTCTTGGATCTGCTCTACCATTTTTATCCAAACCCTTAAGAACCATTTCATAACTGGTTGTTCCTCCACGAGCTTCCATACCAGTTCTTGGAATAACATGACCAAGCGACCTTCCTACTCTATCGGCTCCATGTTTAACTTCAAGAGTCATTGGAACGCCAATTTTTTGAAAATCTTTAATACGAGCTTCTACTTTTTTAGCAATTTCTTTAGCAAATTCATTTGGTGCGTTTTGTACCGCCCAAGAACTTATTTCAGGAACGCTCATTCCAGTAACTTCTTTTGAAATCTGCTCTTTAGGCTTAGTTATTTCATACAAGTTAGGATTAATTTTTTCGCCTGGTGCCAGCTCCAATGGTATACCTGGCTTTTGCAAACTATCAATAGGAGGTTTAGGTGGCTCCTCAGGTGGTTTAGGAGGTGCCTCAGGAGGCTTAGGAGGCTCTTCAGAAGTTTCTGTAGGCGGAGTTGTAGGCTCTACTGGAGGGGTTGGCGTTGGTTCAGTAGGAGGGGTTATAGGAGGTGTTACAGGCTCAGGCTGAACTGTGGGTTCAGGAAGGGTTGGCTCAGGAGTGGTAGGCTCAACCGCACCTTTTGGCGCTCTTAAACCACGAGATACTGCTCCAGCAAAACCACCAACTGATGCTGCACCAAAGAATGCTTCTCTATACTGTCTTTGCGCCTCTTCATCGGTTAGGCTTTGACCATTCTGCCAAAGCTCTGCGGCCTGTTCTAATACTTCTACAGGGGCTTCCGCAATTACACCCTCTACAGATCCAACTGCAACTCTTTTACCTAAAGCAGCGGCTCTTTGACGAGCAGTAAGTTCTTTAATAATTTCATGGGCAGCTTCTTTTTCCGGTAATTCAGTCAAGCCTGCCGTAAATTTATCTGCATAGTATCCAAGGGGCGCTGTTCCTGTTGCCGCTAAAGCGGCTTTAGCAACCTCTAAATCTTTTGGATCATCTTTGGTAATTGCTTGGTCGACCATAAAATGACCAAACTGTTGAACTCCATATACTCCAATACCAACCAATGCTCCAAGTTCAGGATTTAATCTACCGACCGCTTCACCTGCGGCCAATGGTGTAGACATTTCAGGAGCAGATGCAGCAAAGTTTTCTGTAATATATTTAGGTACTTGTGCTGCTGCAGCAAATAAACCTTTTTCGTTATATATGCGAGATATATCATCTGCTGATAGTTGGGGCAATTCTTCAGGCTGACCTTGTTGCTCTTTAATAGCCTGCATTTTTTGTTTGGTTTCATCATCAGTACCAAACATAGATGAACCCGCAACGCCAATTCCTGAACCAACTTCGCCAAATCCGCCAACGCCACGCTTAAAAGCAGCAAGTGTGCCTTCTAGTATGCCTACATCTTCAGGCTTTTTGGGTTGACGCTCACCCGCTTCCAATGATTTTAAATATTCATTGGGATCAAACTCCTCTTTAGGAGTATCAGGGGTTTCTAATTTTTTTTCCAGTCCTTTTAAATATTCGGCTGGATCAAAATCTTTTATTGAGTCTGCCATTTTTTCAGTATAGCTTCAGCTTGTGATCTTGTGGTTGGATCTGCATTTGTTCTATTTTGATTAGCCCATTCAATAGCTTGTTTATCTTTACTTGACATTGTAATTCCTTCAAATGTTCCAATTTTACGTTCAGGCATATCTGCCTTAATTGCAGGAATTTGAACAGGTTTATATTGACCTGGGGCTAATTGATCATAAATACCTTTTCTCAATGCTTCTTTACGAGCCGCATATTGTTGTAATTGGCTAGGACTTAATTGTCCACCAGCCATTTTTTCTGCTGCTGCCTGATCTTTATCTAAATCTATAACTTGTCTTTGATATTGTGCTTCTGCAGTTTGTATAGCTTTTTGCTGTGGAGTTACTTTTCCGCCAACAAGTGCATCGTGATACTCCCTTGCTGCTGCATTGCGATACAAAGATGCCATGGTGCTTGCAGTTGTTTTGCGATCTTCTTGTTCAGTTTTAGCCAAGTTAGCGTAGGCACCAATGCCTTGTTGCGCGCCTTGACCAATATTAACTGCAGCGTATGGAGATGTACCGCCCATCATGCCAAAACCAGCCTGCATTAAAGCAAGATATTTATTAACTTCATGGTTCTTTTTGCTGGATGCAGCATCATCTAACAAAGATTGTTCCATCATTTGAGCATATCTATCAGCAGGTGAAAGCTGGGTAATTCCCTGTTCTTGTGTACCAGTATTATCTAATCCATATTTAATGGTATCTACTTGCTCTGGACTGCTAATACTTTTTGATGATTCATCTGCCTTGGCTGTTGGCTTGGGTTGTTCTTTTTTAGCGGGGGTGGTTACTGATGAGGATGCTGGCTGATTGTCTTTGGTAGCATCATAAATGGCGCTAGCAAGTGCATCATCTCCGCTCATAGCACCTAACATACTATTACTTTCCAAAGCCTGTCTATTAGCTGCATTCATTGGACTAGCCATTACTCCTCTAGCCCCTCTACTAGCTAATTCTCCACCGCCAATTACCACTGCACCAGGCAAAGATGCTGCAGGACGAAGCACATTTTTACCAAGTGCTTTGATACCACGCATAGCTAATGTACCTTCTTCCGCTGCTTCAGGTGCAGCTGTTGCCGCAGATGACGCAAATGGATTCTGTGGACCAGCTGGCATATTTCTGCCTTGCAGAATCTGTTGTGCAGTTTGTCTTGGGTAGCTTGGAGGTTCAATTCTAGATGGTTTAATTGGATCGCCAAACTCATCAACAGTTACACCACTTGGAGTTTCTAATGGGGTACCTGCTCTAGTTGTAGCTACATCACCAAAATCGGTAACTACTGGGCCACCTGGATAATAATGTGCAATCTCAGCTAATCCACCCTCTGCAAGATTTGCATATTGACGAGTTTCTTGTGGTAACTTTTTAGGATCAGCGCCAGCCTTTAGCCATTTATTAACATTACCTTCTCCCCAATTATATGCAGCCATGGCAATTTTTGGGTCTTTATACTTGTCTTGCAAATAACTTGCGTGTTTAACCAAGCCATATGCAGCTTCCTCCGGAATGGTTGGGTCAATACCATATTGTTTGGCAGTTTTAGGCATAAACTGAGCTATACCAATAGCACCCGATTTAGAGCGTACTGCTTCAGGATTTTTTATTCCACCTGTTTCTTTATCTAAAATAGCTAAATATAAACCAGGATCACGCCCTTGCTTTTTTGCTTCTTCAGCAACTAAATTTGCATATTTGTGCGAGCTTTTGATTCCAAATGATGAGGGTTCAGATCGCATTTCGACAGCAGCAGAGGGATGTACGCTATATCCTCCGCTAGCTGGCATAATGGATTGGACAAAATCATTTTCTGACCCAGTTCCATACATTCTACTAGGTAAGCTTCCATAAAGTCTTGCATCTTCGTCATCTTCATCTTCTTCATCTCTTTCGTCTTGCTCAATATTTCCGCCAGCAGCATATCCTAAAATACCACCCTCAGCGGCACTCATTTCAGGTAAATTGCTTGGTGCTGCAGTGATACCTTGCACTGGAGCTTGTGCAACTTCAGACTCTACTTGATTTTCTTGTGGCATTACTTCTCTGCGTGGCATACGACGCGGTGCAGAAGCAGCCATAATTTGGTCAGCAATAGGAGGCTGTTGCTGTGGTTGCTGCATAGCCATAGCTTGTTGCTGTTGCTTTAATTTATCTTGAATCATTGGAACGCCAACATATGCTGGCAAAGTTCCATCTGCTACGGCCTGATGAAGCTGTTGAATGGACAAATTATCAGCCGCATTCATACGGCTCATTAGGCTATTAATCATACTTGCTCCATCTTAATGCCAAGCATTGGGTAGCTAACCAGTTTATAGCCATCACTATCCACATTAACTGCTTGTGGCATAATTTCTTCAACTTCGTGTGCCATAACACCACGAAAGCGTCCATGACCAGCTTTGTCTTTAAACTCAGCTTTGTATTCAAATTCGTATAATGGTAAACCACTAGACAATAACCCGATTTGTTTAATATTTTCTTTAGCGCGGATATCTGATGTATTGCCGCTCATAGCGTTATATAAACCTAATCCAGCAATACCAGCTGTTCCCAAACCTGCTGCTTGAGATACAGCGCTTGGTGCGGCTTGATATTGTTGAACTGTAGAAGACTGTAATGGCAAGCCACGCAACTGAGCATTCATAAATGCCAATTGCTGTTCTGGATATTGTTGCGCTACAGCATAGTTTTGAACTGCTTGGTTAATGATTTGCTGTTGATTTTGTTGTTGTGCTGCGCCAGCTTGGTTTTGTGTATTAAGCACATTCATTTGAGCAGCTAGGCATTGAGTGCCTAATTGACCCAGTGCTTGACCGCCAGCAATACCAGCTTGACCGCCTTGTAAATTCATTCCTGCTACATTTGTAGCTGCACCTTGAGCATTATTAAAGGCTGTGTTGTACGCATTACCAATCAATTGATTGTTAGCCAGCATTTGATTCTGTTGATTTAAGCCAGCCATCAATGCTTCACGGCTACCACCAAAAGCGCCGGCTCCAGTAGCTTGACCTTGTTCTTGTGCTAACTGTTGGCCATATTGTTGGTTTTGCAATGCTAAAGCAGGATTCAATACATTTTGAATGTAAGGATTCATGTATTGACCAATACCTTGAGCGCTTGTCAAAGTATTTTGCAATCCCTGTCCAGCACCCATGGCTTGATTTGCGCCTGTAGTTGCTGTGCCTGTAGCTGCACCAAATTGACCGGGAGTAGTTAAATTAGCAGCGCCCTGTTGGGCTTTTTGCTGTAATGGGCTAAATCCAGCTACATAGTCTTGTGGATTGGTGCTATATGGAACATAAGGTTTTACACCGGTAATCTGAATACAGCATCCGCTACCAGTGGTATTAAATAACTGTTGTGTTGTAGCGCCAAGCATGGTTTGAACATATGGCTTGGCATAGCAAGGAATATTAGTATTTTGTACAGTAGTTTGAGTAGGTGCAGCAGGGGCAGGAGAAGGAGCAGGTCCACAGCATCCATGCAGAGTCATTCCGCCACCAGCAAAGGCTATACGACCATTGCGTGGTTTAAAAGCCTGTTCAGGCAACATTCCAAAATGCGGTCTTTTCATTCTCATATTTGTGTCTCTGCAATCGTATATCGTTTAAAAAATCCTACCCGATAAAGTAATCTTTCCATTGAAGGTCTTACTGCTGACCTAATCCGTGTTGCTCCTAAACCTTTCAGGATCTCTTTTAATTGCTTCAAAGCATCCCTTGTAATAATTCCCCTGCCACCTGTTGCCGTTATAAAAGCAACCCTATGGTTAGGATAATTATTAAATGTTATGGTCATTGCACCATGTATTACATTGTTCTCATCTACAGCTACTACTAACATCCATTGCCCAGTTGCTAAATATACTTTAACGTGTTCTGAACTGTAATCTCCGCCACCGTATTGCTGTGAATCAACAATATATTTTTCAATCAATGGCCACGTTTGGCTAATATATTGCTGACCTACTGGTTTAATTATCATGCTGGGACGTACTTCTCACCTTTAATCTGTTTAGCCTGAGACTTTTTACCAGTTCTAGCATGGCGTACTTTATCCATCATTTTATATAAATGCTTGGCTCCCGCATCGGTAGATCCATTTCCTAGTCCAGATACCACATCTGCAGGAACTACAAACTCACCATCAGCAAGACGGGCTTCTTGTTTGCCACCAATCGTTGCGGGGATATCATCACTCATACCATCGCCGGGACCTTTAAGCAGTCGTCCACCATCAGAATAGCTACCTAAGTTATATGTTTTTCCGCCATGCGTATATCCACCTGAAGCCAACGACATCAATCCACCCTCAGCTGCACCAGCCATACCACTATAGTTAGCTTGATAAACTGGTTTAGGCGGCACAACTACATCGGGTTTATAGTTGTTAGGATCATAATGGAATTTAGATAAACCACCACCAGTATCAATAGCATTAGGAGGCGTATAAGCTCCAACTGGTCGTTTACTTAAACCCCCTAAAGCATTAATACCAGCAGATGTATATAGTTGAGCATTGGTTGGACCAGCAGCTTGACCAAACATATTTGTTGTTGGGTTTACTGTTGGAGCTGGTGGGGCATAAGGTGTTTGTGGTAATCCAATATTGCTTGGAATTCCAGCGGTTTGATCTATTAAATTAGCTCCTTGCATTCCAATACCGCCCGCAGTAGACCCTATAGAAGCAACTTGATTCATTGTTTGAGCAGCCTGAGCGCCAGTCATTCCATAATTATCCATTAAGGATTGAGCAATTTGTTCAGATGTTGCTCCAGCCTGCGTCATCGCTTGAACGCTTTGACCAATTTGACCTGTAACATTGGTTGCACCGCTAGCTGCAGAGGTTGCCACATCAGGCATATAACCAGTAATAGCACCACCTACACCGCCTATAAGAGCAGCTTTTAAGGGGTCTTGACCAGTAGCAGCAGCGGTTATACCACTTAATCCAGCACCAGTAGCAGCACCTACTGCGGCTCCACTAGCTCCGCCAGCAGCCATCATTTCTGGGGCAATCTCAGCAGCTAATTCGGGAGCAGCAATACCTGCGGCTACCATCAGCCCCATATTTAATAATCCGTTACCGCCTCCACCACCGCCCATAATGATTCCTTTAAAGAATTTTGCCCATTTTACCCTTTAAACTGCCAATTCGCTACTCTTGTGACCGAGAAGCTGCAGAAACTGCATTTTGTTGCGCACCCGTTAAAACCCAGCCATTTTGAAAAGCCAAATCCACCATTGCCTCTTGTGTTGCTGGGAATGGAGTATTGGTTTGGGTGCATTTGGCAATCACAATATTTACTATGTCTAAAGTAGCCAATCTAGCCCGCTCAGAAACGGCATTATCAATCCATTCTTGATTGGAAAAACAAACATAAGAAAGCGCTTTATCTTGTAAATCGGTAAGAGTTACTGTGTAATTTGCCATAATTTTCCTTAGGATATTTTGCATCCACCAACAAAATCGTTGCCATCTCCAGCATTAAAACTTGTATTGCTAGAATAGAAACGAACTGAATCATTGGCGGCTAATTGATAAATTAAAGTTAAATTTAAATGCGTCCCTATTGGTGGGGTGTTATTGTTAAAGTCCATATATGACTTTTCATTACCATTTACTTGAATAATAACTGCACCAGACCCTTGAGTATTATTATATTTGTTCCACCAAAACATATAAACGCCTGATGTTGGAGCAGTAAATGTTCCAGTAGATAAATTAAAATAATTTCCAACATTAAAATAAGCGCTAGATATTCCAGTTAAATAATTACTGCTCCAAGACGCACCACTGTTATTTGCCCAAAAAGCAGGCTGATTTGGCATAGTTACAATGCCACTAGAGTTGATGACTGCACCAGTAAAAGTACCACAAGCTAGAGTCAATCCAGTGGCTGTAGAACTATTTATGGTTGAACCGCTTAAAGTGCCAAATGAAATACTTGATGCCACCGCTGTACCAGTTAAGGTGGGGGCAGCGGATAAAACAACCGATCCAGAACCGGTAGATGTTGTGGTTCCTGTGCCGCCGTTAATTACGTTAAGAATGCCCCCCAACGCAATAGCACCGCTTGTTGCTGTAGCTGGCGTTAAGCCTGTTGTACTTCCACTAAATGTAGATACTGCTCCTGATGTTAGTGGAGAGGCAACCCAAGTTGTTCCATTCCAAGAAATGGTGGATCCAAGCGTCGTGTCAAAATATTGCTGTCCTGTTGTTAATCCAACTGCTGGTCTTTGGGCTGTTGTGCCATAACGAACAGTTGTTGTAACTCTACTAAAATTATCAATTTGCACAAAATATAAGCGCAAAGTATTAAGGATTTGGTTTAGATATGATTGGTCGTAGGTTGGCCCCGCAACCGGTAAGTTGGGAGCTTTTGTAGGAACAATTGCTGGCTCAATCATCTTCTACCATCCTGCTTGACATCAAATCTAGGTGTTCCTAATTGCCATTGAGTTCCAATCGTATTTGAATAACACTTAAATGCCATTTGACGACCACGCAATCGTGTATAAACTTCGCCAGTAAACTGTTGTACTGTATATTCATTTGGAGTTGGAGTTGCGTAGGTTTGACTGCTTGTTACTTGATTTAAGTCAGTGCTTCCATATGCCGTGCCAGAGTTTTGACGTGGATAAATAGCCATTGTAACCTGCGGATTGGCTTGGTTTGATCCATTAAAGTTTACGTCCGGCAATATGCGCCATACAAAACCAAAATGTTGACCTGAATTATTATTATCTGAAGCCATAATTCCAAAGTCAGATGATTGAATGTATGCATAAATAGGTTGTACACTTGAAGTTGCTGCATCATCTACGCCGCTTTCATGGTACAAAAGTCGGCTGTTATAGTCTGCAGCTACTGGGTTAGATTGGATATTGTCTTGCAACCAAGCACTGCGGCCATTTAATGCCCATGCTGTTCCTGTTCCGGATCCTGTAGTTGTAGCAACAAAATAAGTTCCAACATTATTATTGGCGGCTCCAACCTGATCCCAGTTTGTGCTTCCTTGGGTGGCAATAACATATTGCTGACCAACAACAAAAGACCCAGCATTTACTTGTACAGTTTCAAATGTGCCATAAGCCCAAGCATTGTCTACATAGTTATAGATTACATATTTATCAATAGAATTATTAATGCTTTCATTGCTAACATAAAACCACCAAACTTCGTTAAATCCTTCGTTTGCGCCGCAAAATACTTGAAATGATTGGTTTATATTCAAATCATCAAATACATACTGACGTAGTGTAGATGGGAGCGTATGTACCGTACCATCATATTTATAAAATTTGCTAGTTCCCATCCAGTAGGTAATATTATTAATAGTTACCATGCAGTTTGGTGACATTGTGGATATGTTATCCATCAATATATTAAATGACCATACATATGGATATCCTACATACTGCATAGAGTATAAAGCGGTATTGGTCCAAATTAATATTTCTTGTCTGGTTGATCTTGCGCCAACAATAAATGATCCATTACTTAGTGGAAACTCGCCAGACTGGTTTGTAACTTGCGGAACCCATTGATAAGCATTTGCTTGATCCGACCATCTGACAAGCATCGGGTTAAACGGATCATTTGATAAAGAACCGCCATTATAGGAATTTGCACCAAATGCAATAACAAATTGTTGGATAGCCGATGTAATAACTTGAAGAGTCTGAGTTGGAGCATATGCCCCCGCATAAGAAATGGTATAGTTGCCGCTACTTGCCGCAGTAGAAGCTATTGAAAGTGGGACGCTGGTTGAACCAATGACATAGTTTGATGCTACATAAGCTCCAGAAGGAATGCCGGTTCCAGTAATATAAGAATAAGGATAAATTCCAGTAGGTGCAGAAGCTATTGCAGTAGTTGATCCGCTAGCAAAGGTTAAGCTTGTAATAGTGCTAGCTGTAATATTTGCTTGAGAGGCAAGGCTTACCCCCCTTGTTCCTACACCGTTTGCATCAACCCAATAGTAAATAGCACCGCCTCGTGGAGCAAATACTAGATCTTGACCAAAGTTATCATTACTCCATAACCTTAATTGAGTGCCTGCCCCAGTTCCTGTAAATGCAGTTCCCCAACCTCTGCTGCCAGACTGTTCTGTAGCTTTTACAGATGTACCACCACCAGTTGTAGTTGCGGTAGATAAATATCCGCTTGGCATAGAAATGCTATACGAGCTTGCACTTACGGGTGTTACGCTAAATGTATTGGTTAACATTGAAGCTGATATACCCGTGCCTGTAAGGCTTGTTGCGCCAGAAAAATAAACGTACTGGCCGGTTAATGTATAAGGCGTGGCCGCTTGCGAAACAATTACTACTCCGCTTCCTGATGTGGCAGAAAATGGGTTTGTTCCTAAAGTTGCTACCAATGCAGGAGTTACCCCTCCCCACGGTCCAGTCCCCCAGCCATTGCTAGAAAAATATGTGGCAGCTCCGGTTGGCAGCTCATATTGAATAACCGCGCCAGTTCCACCAGTAGTAGTAGAAGATGCCGCAGTAGTCGTTATAGTGTAAGTTGTTGCAGATGTAACGCTAGTAACAATATATTCACCGCTAATAACCACTCCACCTACAGTTACAGAATTGGAAAATAATAAATAATCACCAACAGATGGGCTATAGGCAGTATCAGTAATGGTTACAGAAGTAGAGCTTGCTGTAGTAGATATTGGGTTTGTACCTAATGTGCTGGTATAGGTAATCGGGGTAATATCGTTATAAGTACCACCGTTATAAATATAATATTTTGATGTCGTCCCAACGCCAATAAATACGTTAGACGACAAATCAACCCAAGTCCATAACGAACGACAAATGCCTAAATATTGATTGGGGTTTACTTGAGACCAGCCACCAATCTTTTCTGGCAAAGCAGAACGAAAACGTACCTTGTCGCCATCATACCAACCACCCTCACTAGAGTAAGCGGTGCCTTCACGATACAGACCGGGACGAAAAGCAAGTTTTTGTAATGGCATTATTTGTAACCGATAAATTGAGCAATTGTTGATCTATATGAAGAATCATTTGTATATATTGGTTCTGCTTGATGCTCTACACATCCATTAAATATAACAATTCTATTATGTTTAAAAGGTACTCTTTCTTTATATTCTGTAAAACAAAAATCACCGCCAGTAAAATTTCCTACTTTTAAAAACGTAACAGTTGAAATGGTAGAACAATCTTTATGTGCAGGATATTCTTGTTTATTTTTATAAAAATTTACAAGCGTAGAATCAAAATTAGAATTTTTTAAATGCCTAAAAGATGAATCAAAATTTTCCAAAACACTACATAATTCTTCTGCAAAAATTTTACGATTTGCATTTAATATTTTAGATGCAGATCGATTATTTTCATAAAATATATCTAAAAACAAACCTTTGCCGCTTTTTCCTGTTCCATTTTTTGATGATTTAGTAAATTCTGCCGAAAGAGAATGTGGTTCTAGGGCTTGAATTTCTTGCATAACTAGACCTAATTCATTTTCATCATAATATTCATCAATCACAACATAATTAAATGGTTTAGAAATTAAATTGATAATCATAGGGTTTACCCTAATATTTCCAACGCTTTATTAATTTTGGCAATACGATCGTCCAGACCCAACGTTCCACCGTTTATCCGCTTAGTCATTGTCTCATAATCACGAGAATCAGCCAAGTCGTTTAAACCATGTTTATTCCAAAACCATCCAGCAGATAGAGCTGCGCCTCTAGGCATTGCCAAAAGCTCAGGATTTGTAATTAAAGCCAAACCTAAAGCATCGCCACAATTACGATAGTTATCCCGCCCAGTTAGCTGTATAAGCCCCCTGCCGTGATAAGCCCATCCATCGCCTTCTTCTGTATTTCCCATCCGTCCTGCATACACTTTGTTAGCGATTTTTTCTGGATTGTTTGCAAATTGTTCAGCCACATCTGTACTAGGAAATCTTGAGGACCATGTACGCATAAGTCCAGCGGCAGAGTAATGAAGGTTCTCTTCCAAAGTTCTGAAATTGTTTGACTCATGTTGGCACTGTCCTATAAAAGCCGCTTGCCGCAATGCGGTGTTTAAACTGTATTTATTAAAAGTTTGTTGTAATGGTTCTTCCCATTTTTGATCTATTCCAAGCGCTTCTAAATTCATTTAATTCCCATTTGTTCGTTAATCCATTGTTGAAGCGTTACTAATTGGAGGGTTGTTTGAGCGCAGTTGGAAGCAAGTTCGTTGTAGGCGGTGATTGCATCAGAGAGCTTGGAGGTTGTGGAAATGCTGGACACTGAGTTGCCACCATTGTTGTTCCGCACCCCGTTAGCATAATACTGGCGGATAAGAGCAAGCTTCGCATCATATTCATCTTGTATTCCTTTGGTAGTTATTTCTTGTTGCTTTTTGATCGATTCCGTGTGTGCTTGAGCTTTTTCAGCTTCAATACGGACTTGATCTTTGTAAATAGTAAAATCACGATCCCTAGTATGCCAGCCAGCGAAAAACACCCCGCATACAAGAGCAATAAGTAATATAGCTTTGGCATATGTTCCATATAACATCACTGTGGCTCCGTGTCCTTTTTCATCATAACTGCTGCGCCATGTGCGCCAGAAATAATGCCAACAGCTTGGGCAAAATCCATTAGATTCATAGCACCGCCATGAATAGCATTCCAAACAGCACCAGCAATAACAGCTACAGTTGTAGTTACCCAAGACCAACGAGCTACATCATGGGTTTCATTATCTTTTCCTGTTACTAAATGTATTAACCAATTCATCGTGCGCCTTTATTTTTTGCTAAAACCAATAGTATTTTTAA
>Ga0207955_1000107_pt1 | contig 29316 bp, 35 predicted proteins | sample CryBogCBE29Jun09_FD_184563 | JGI IMG/M metagenome (GOLD analysis project Ga0207955, IMG submission 184563) | Freshwater microbial communities from Crystal Bog, Wisconsin, USA - CBE29Jun09 (SPAdes) (version 2) | ecosystem: Environmental > Aquatic > Freshwater > Lake | place: Crystal Bog... | reverse complement strand
ACCTTGGCGAGAGCGGCGTCAGCCTCGGCCTGCTTCTTCTGTGCAACCGCGGCAACTGCGCCGTTTGCCGCGTCACGCTGAGCGTAGAGGGTGGTGAGGCGCGCCTTAGTCTGCGGGGTCTGGTTCTGCTCCTCGAGGGTCATGATCTCCTGCTTGATGGCGAGTGAAGACATTTTATGATGGATGAAGAGCGGATAGTGTTGGGTGCCGTACTATCCAACGGGCGACGCCGCGCGTTCAATTTTTTTTATTTGACCAAAAAACAAAAGAGGTGGTGTGGTGCACCTTTTTTTGTTCTTTTTTTGTTGTTATTTCTGTTTTTGTTTTTGTTCTTTTACATGATAATCTGCTCAACCTCGATGCGGTTGCGGCGGTAGTCGACGAGACCGACCTCCCAGTTGCCCGTGAGCGTCTTGATGGTCCAGCCGTTGTCGTCGCCAGACTCGTACTCACCATCTTCGAGGGAATTATCTTGCAGATTATCGCGTAGCTCATCTGCGGTCATCGTGGTGTCCACGGTGAAGGAGATGCGGAAGTCGTCGAGCCACTCGGCCGTGACGACCTCTGAGCGCGTGCCGTCGACGAGGTTCTCGACATACTCCTTCGGGTCGTTCCTCTTGACATGCTCCTCAATTGCGTGCGTATCGAGGTACTCCTCCATCTGCTGGAAGAGGCGCAGGTGCTCGGCGTACTTCGCAGGCTTCTCCCACGGCTCCTGCTCGGGCTCAGGATTCTGGTGGTAGGAGAGGTTGAGCGTGACGATGTAGAGGCGCGGTACGGGCTGCGGAGGCGGCGCGGGCTGCTCGAAGACGATGTTCTCCATGCAGAAGTCGACGAGCTCCTGCTTGCGCATCTTGCTCAGCGCCTTGGGCAGAATGGCGCCGGTCTCGACCAGGACATGGCGAGCCAGAGGCTTGAGATTGGCGAGCAGATTGGAGCCAATCTCGCGCTTGCAGTCGCGGTGCACGAGACGCTGGTGTCCCTCGCCGTTGTACTGGGCAAACTGAAAGTACTCTTGGCCGCCGATCGTGTACTGGTCTGCGAGCGGGATGGTGAGAGTGGCCATGGTGTCTGTAGGTAGATGGTGGAGATGAATGGTGTCTTTGCCGTGGCAATTACAGCACAGAAGGCCCCGCTTCAAATTTTCCGTTTACAGAGGCCCTCTTACCCGTGCATAAAAAAAGAGAACAAAAGAGATTTGGCTTTCGCCGTTTTTCTCTTTTGTTTTTGTCTTTCGGTTCTTTTTTCTTTTCTTTTGTTTTTAGGGTGTTTTTTTTGTCTTTACTCGCCGCCCGCGCTCGCGGCCGCGTTAGTGCGCTTCTCAGGCTGAAGCTCGCCCTTCTCCCAGATGCCCGCGCAGTTGCGCTTCTTGAAGTTCGCCCAGGCCTGCGCGATGCTGATCTCCTTCTCCTTCTCAGAGGCACCAAGGCCACCATAGTAGCAGTACTTGGGCTCTTCGACGGTGCGCAAGTACCACTCCCTGGTCTTGGGGTGCTTGAACTTCAGCAGACCGGCATCCTCGAGCATCGAGGCTGTGGGCACCTCAAGCTCTGCTGCGGCCTCCTCGGCCTCCTCGGCCACCTCTGCCGCGGCCTCCAGCACCGCGCTCTTGGCGGGTGCGGGCGCGGGCGAGGGCGACTTCTTGGCGGCCTTGGGTGCGGGCTTGGGTGCGGGCGCGGGCGCCTCCTCGGCCTCTGACTCGGGCTCCTCCTCGGCCTCTGGCTCTGGCTCTGGCTTCGCGACGGGCTTCTTGGCGGGCGCGGGCTTGGCGACGGGCTTCGCGGCAGAGGGCTTGGCGATCTTCAGACCCGCCGCCTTCAGCTCCGTCACGCTCATGCCGCCGCGCGCCTCTGCCGTGGCCGACTGCTCATCAGGGTTGTCAAGCAGGTGCTCGATGGCCTCGATGAGCTGCTCGTCCTCTGGCTCGAGGTAGCCGCCCTCGCCGTCGTCGAGCTCGTACTCACGCTTGAGCCAGCCTGCGCAGCGCAGCTGGAAGCCCGCGCGCTTGCAGCCGTCCTCGGCGCCCTTCTCGGACTCCCAGCGCTCGTCGTCGGCGTAGCCGTCCTTGAGGATGGCCGTGATGCGCTTTGAGAGTGCGCCCGAACACGCGGACCAGGCGTTGCCCGTCTTCTTCGGCGCCGCCTTCTTCGCCTTGCCGCCCTTCGGCGCGGGCGCCTGCTGCTGCTCAATCGTCTGTGCGACGAGAGCAGTCAGCGCGGCAACCTGCGCCGACAGCTGCGCGATCTGCTTGTCCTTGGTGGAAGGCATGGTGGATGCGGTGGTGCTGATGGTGGTGGATGGAGAGATGGATGGCTTATTCTCTCTAACCAATCAGATAAAATGGCCCCCTCTGTTCAAATTTTTTTTTATTTTGAGAGATACAGTAAATTTGCAGAGGCGGGCGCGCAGAGATTTACTCTCCATTTCACCTCTTAAAAAAATTTGAAAGAGGCCTATACGGGCGCGCGCGCCCGCCCGCCTGTGTGCGCGCGCACGCGTGCAAGATGGCCCGCAGACTCAACTATAGAAAAAATTTGAAGAAAGGGGGGCCATTAGACTGATGGTTAAGGGGTTGGTGACAGACCTCTATATCTTGGGGGACGCCTCGAGAGAGTCACCCAAAAGGAGAACGCGGACGCGCGCCCCCTCTTTTTGCCTCTTTTTTTATGTCTGTTGCGCGCGCCGTGTCCCGCGCAAGAGGGCGCGCAAAAAAAAAATTGAGGCGGCGGGGCGCCCCAACTGCCAATTAAGGCAATACATCTCATCCATCTATCTCCACCCATCTCCACCCATCTACGCACACCATGGCCTCCTCGCAGATCCCCGCGCCCGCGCCCACGCCCAAGCCCACCCTCGCGGTGCCCGAAGAGCTGGGCGAGAAGGACTGGGTCTACATGCCTGGCTTCTGGTTCATCGAGGGCGAGGCGTGCAACCGGCGCAAGGAAGAGAGCGACAAGGCCTACCTGGCGCGCGTCTGCAAGAACAAGGCCATCCGTGACCGCCGCTTTGCGCGCGAGAGGGCCCGCTGGGAGGCAGAGGATGCTGCTCGCGCCGCGGCGCCCGCGCCCGCTGCAGAGCCCGCGCCCGCACCTGCACCTGCGCCCGCACCAGCACCCGCACGGGTGAACGATGCTGCCTGGATCGCAGAGGCAGCTCAGCGCCCTGCGCGCCCAGAGGACGCAGACCAGTGGAAGCAGATTGCCCTCTACTGGCAGAACCGCTGCCAGCTGATGGAGACGCGCTTCATGACGGTCATCGCGGCCGTCGGGCATCTTCACCGCACCACCGCCGTCGAGGTGGAGCAGGCCATACGCGAGCAGCCCGAGTAGGCAGACCAACACAGAGAAAAACAAAGAAAAAAGCACCATAACCCCAAAAGAAAAGAAAAGAGACGGCAGCGGCCACTTCTCTTTTTTTGTCTCTTCAAGTACAGGCAAGAGTAGAATAAAAAAAATTTGAAGCGTGGGGCCCCAAAATAAACTAGTACCACCATCCATCCGCATCATCATCTACCATGGCCTCTAAGACTTCCAACACTGTCTCTCGCGCCGAGTTTGATGCTATCGCTGCAAGCATCGCCGCCATTGAGGCGAAGATTGCCCTGCTGCAGAGCGCCCCTGCGGGCAAGAAGGTTCGCAAGGCGAAGGCCGCCCCCGCAGAGGGCGAGGAGAAGAAGGTCCGCAAGCCCTCTCCCTGGATCGAGCACTCTTCGCGCGTCAGCAAGCTTCTCGCCGATGAGGAGCATGCAGATGCCAAGGCCGCGGTCGGCAAGGCGCGCCTCGCCTTCTGCTCGCACCTCAAGGAGGTCTGCGGCGGAGACTACGAGTCTCTGACCGACGAGACCATCCTCGAGCAGGCGCTCTCCTATGTGGCTCCAGAGGGCAAGGCCAAGAAGCCGGTCGCCGAGGAGCCTGCAGAGGAGCCCGCACCCGCGGCCGCGGCTAAGAAGACGCCCTTGGTGAAGAAGGCCAAGCCTGCAGAGGAGCCCGCGCCGCCCGCTGCGCCTGCGGCAAAGAAGGCAGCCGCGGTGCCCAAGAAGGTCGCCAAGAAGGCCGCAGGTGGCAGTGCGAGCGAGAGCGAGAGCGCTGATGTCTAGAGACTCGCTACAGACTAACCCAAAAAAAAAAATAAAAAATTTAAGACACCAAAAGAAAAGAAAAAAGACGGACTAAGGTCCCACTCTTTTTTTTGTAGACTGTAAGAGCATTCAATAAAAAAAATTGAACGCATGGTCCAAATAGTAGGGTAGGTAGAGAGCGAACAAGACCCATCTATCCATCCATCCACACATCCATCTACCATGCCGAACCACTTCGCAGGTCTGGACGAGGAGGACTCTCCCATCATGGCGGCCGAACTGTCTCACAACAGTGACGGGGCTATCTGGGACGGCACCTTCTGCCCGTGCGAGTCGCACTGCGACATGGGCGTGCACATCGAGAACGACGGCTCATGGAAGTGCCGGCATCTGGAGATCGCGCACGGCGGCCTCATGATGCTCGCCTGGGACAAGACCGACTGGGGCGACATGGACGAGCCAGACGAGGCCACGCAGTCGCGAGAGGCTGCGGCCTTCGCGCACCGCAACGGCGGCATGACAACGGCTATGCTTCTCGCGGAGGCCGCCAAGCAACTCGTTGAGGCTCCTGTCGTCTTCACGCCCTTCGTGCCGCTCGTCGTGGAGGCCACCACGGACATCTGGGCTCGCAACGCCAATGGCAGCAAGATGTGCTGCCGCAATCACGCCTACAGGGGCGAGAAGGGCGTTATTGCACCCGCGGAGAATGGCTTTGCTGCTGGCTGCGTTGCACACATTGCGGGTCTGCCTTGCGTCGGCACGCATGAGGGCACAGCACTCTTCGGCAAGCGCTTTGTGCATATCGATGACGACGATTGGTCCATGGCGCAGCCGCGCGAGCAGGGCTCTCGACCGGCTTCTGCTGCGGGCAATTGGCGCTCTGGTACGAGCACGCCCATGCGCTCTGGCACGAGCACGCCTGCTCGTCAGGGCTGCACGAACCCGCTCTGCGTGCTGCCGAGTGGCCAGCCGATGACGAACCACACGCTGGCGACCTGCGGCAAGCGTGGTGGCGGTGCCTACAGGGGGCGCAATTAAAGACAAAAACAACAAGAAAAAACAACAACAAAAAAAAAGAAAAGAGGGGCGAAAGCCCCCACCTTTTTTTTAAAATTTGAAGTTGCTAACGGCCCTTATCGTTTGTACTGACATAGAACAATCCACCATGGCCTCCATCTCTCCTACTCATATCCTTACGAAGCCTCTCTTTGACTGGGATGACCTGGCTGAGATGCGTAAGCCTGCAGTCAGGGCCGAGAAGGAGAGGAAGCAGACCATCCTTCAGGAGGAGTACTGTGACATGCTGTTTGAGGGCATCCTTCGTACTCTACCACCTCCTAGTGTCATCAAGGCGCAGCTCCTCAAGAAGCCGAATACGATAGTTCTCTTCTGGCTGGCAAAGGAGGTCTTCTTCGAGCCTCACTCAACCATCCCGCAGCGCGATAGCCGTTCTGAGATGTGCGGTAACACTGGCATCACTGTGGAGGAGTATGTGATTGACAGGGGCATTCATGAGACGGTTAAGTCCTCTGTTGCGCATCACGATCACCAGAGCATCTACGCAGTCCTCAAGTACACGGACATCCTCCATCTGCTTGCTGCCCGCTGGGACTCAAGTACTACACCGCACTTCACTTGCGAGCGCTATACTCGCCCCTGCGGCGAGTCAAACAAGTACTGGCGTCCTCAGGAGCACACTGTCTACCTTCGCTTCTGGCCTAATGGTGTACCTGCGCATCATGCCAAGTGGCAGAAGGCCGCCCTTGACGGTTATGAGGCGCGTTACCGTAAGAGGCAGCGCAATCCTCGAGTCATCCACAATCCTGAGGATGAGTAATTATATACAAAAAGACAAGGTGCAGCCGGCACCACCTCTTTTTTGTAAAATAAAATTTGAAGTTTACATGGCCCATTGAATTTGTATAGCCAACATAGCAACCAAAATGTCTTCCAACTCTCAGTTCAGCACCATCGCCATGAACAACTACCTGGACACGATTGCGGAGCTGGAGCGTCTGACGGCGGCGGGTGCAACGGATGGCGAGATTCTCGTGGCCAAGATGTACATGAGCATCGCCCTCGCCGACCTCATCGCGCCCAATGATACGGACGAATCTCGTGCGAATCTCGTTCTCATCTTCATGCGCAGCGACAATCCCCAGATCTACGCAGACATGCCTCCGCTGGAGGATGTAGAGGAGACACTTCCCTCAACTCCTCTTATTGAGGAGGGTGAGATGGATCCTGTTGAGCCTCAGACTGGTTTCGTGGCCTTGCAGGCTGGTGAGATTGATGATGAGATGCCGGCTCTCGACTAGACTGGTAAAATAAAAAGAGAAAAGGTGCAGCCGGCACCACCTCTTTTTATTAGTATAGTCAAGAGACAATAAAAATTTGAAAATAGTATCCGCATATAAATACAGTATCACCATCCAGCAAAAATGTCTCACTCCACCTGTAACCACAACACTCACCATGAGGGCGACTGCGAGAGTGCCTGCTGCCGCGGATGCGACCGCCGACTTGGCCTTGTCTCGTCCCTCTGCTCAGAGTGCGGTCATGATACTGTGGCAGCAGCTACAGAGTCCATTGCACGCGGCCTTCTTCCAGCCTTTCCAGGCTATGATGCAGGCGAGACGGTCTGTACCGGTTGTGAAGCAGAGTATGTCGCGAGTAGCGATGAGGCGGAGTCTAGATATGGACAGACCTTGCGTGATCGCCGTCACGGGGTCTGCAGCACATGCAGTACTTGCTTTGAACTCAAGACGCTCACTGACTGCTACAAGAAGTGCGCATCGTGCGCGGCACCGAAGCGGGCTAGTCCTCGCCGCATCACCGCAGTAGAGATTCTCGCTGAGCTGAATGAGCTTCTCCATAGTGGAACCTACTGGCCGCATGACTATAATGCTAGCTACGGCCTCTGGGTCTACTGCGACTGCCCCAAGTGCCGTCTCTACTACGACCCTACTGGCGAGGAGTCTGCTAAGTATCTGAATATGGACCCTAGATCTTTCTTCACGGATCAGTCAGATATTCCAAGCTTTGCTTTCTCACAGATTGCCAAGGAGTCTCTCTGGGCCACCGCAACACCAGGCATCTACTTTGATGATGATGCTCGCGTACGGACTCTTACCGGTTTTATTGAGCAGATGACACCACCTCTTGCGATCCGTCCTTTCCATATTCTTCACATTGGCAAGGACCGCACACTAGATAGGTTCTTTCTTTCTGCAGATAAGACCTATTGGATCCGAAGGTCTTGGAAGTCTGGCCGCAGTATCTATTACAAGGAGGGTGAGAATCCACCGATTCCTACCGATGCTATCTGCGCACGCCTCAACGAGCTCTTCTCATAAAAATAAAATAAAAATAATTAATTAATTACACTCTTATTTTTGCTTAGATCTTCACATTCTAATAGCTGTTGAAATAGCGCTGCGAGGCAGTGGGCTCACGCGACTCTACAGGCTTATCCTGGATGCGCTCAGGCCAGTCATCGCATACAGAGGCAATTGCGCGCCAGAGAGTCTCCATAAACTCATCATCCTGAAGCTTCTCCAGGTTCACCATAATTCGCGGGTAGGCAGGGAGGTTAAACTGGAGCTGCTTGAAGGGCTCATCGTCCTTCAGAAGGAGGTTCATTGTCGTATCAAGGTACTCCTGTACACCAGTTGCAGTCGTGGTGAAAGTGTACTTAGTCCGCTTATTATCAGTATCATTCTCTACATCCAAGTAGGTAACATGAAACATCTTCGTATTATCTGCAACAGGTGCAATCCTGATAGAATCATCTGAGGTTGAGTTGCTATTGCGAGTGATGAGGATAGAGATAGATGACATTTATGCTTTCTAACTGATTTTTTATCAAAGGCATGCGACTCAAATTTTTACCCCCGCCTTTTCAAAAAATTGAGCCCAGCTTTCACCGTAGGTAAGTCAACACAATGGATCTCAGCGGAGTTCTTACGACTCTTCACAACTGCTTCAAGGCACTTACTCTTGATACAATCAAGAAGGAACTCTCTATTCATGAGAACTCAATCACCTCTATAGAGGAACCCCCAAAGCCAAAGAAGATTATTCGACGCATTGTCAAAAAGGCTACGCCTCAGCTACAAAGGCGCTGTGATGCGCGTATCTATGGAGAGGCGCTCTATATTGAAGGAACAAAGGCTCCTAATGGCACACCCTACAAGGTTTACAGACCTGTACAGTGCGATAAGAATGCAACCTCTGCCATTTCACTTGATGGTGATGATGAGGGTGAACTCTATCTCTGCAAGGTGTGTGAGACTCGCTATAAGACTCGTCTACAGAATCCAGCCATCTGGCACGGATTCTTTGATGGCGATGTTCCAGAGACGAGCCATTTTGTAAATGGCTCTTGGCATCGTAAGAAGGTTGAAAAAATTGAATCGGCGGATGCTGTTATGACATAACTACGCACTATATACAGTTACCATGGATACAGAGCACACTCCTCGTCGCAAGAAGGGTGATAAGGCCAAGGAGAAGTTTGACAGAAATGGCAAGAATACCACGCGTCACATCCGTGAGGCAGAGCGTCTCCAGGAGAAGCGTGCTGATAAGCCTAAGAAGAAGTAAAGATGTCTCATGCATCGTACTCTTTTTTTAAAAATTTGAAGTTATGCACCTATGATTTCATGAGTATACTCACATCGCAAACACTATGGATGCCACTCCTCTCACTCCACTCTGGCCCTCGTTCGAGTACCGGCCGCACCAGACGGCGGCCATCGAATGGATGCGTACACAGGAAGAAGACCCCTATCTTCCAGGAGGACTTCTCTGCGACGAAATGGGACTCGGTAAAACCATGGAGGTACTTGGTCTCATTAAGAATACCAAGGTCTCGATGAATCTGCTGATTAGTCCTTTGGCCGTTTTGGAGCAGTGGACTGAGGCAGCAGTTCGCTCTGGCATCAATGTCTTCCGCATGAGTTACAAGCGAGACTGGGAGGCCATCGGTACCCACACCAAGAAGACAAGTTTCCTCTTCATTACTCATTATGACTTCGCAATGAGACACAATGATGAACTGATGACGACGGTCTGGAACCGTGTGATCTTGGACGAGGCGCATCGTATCTGCAACGATAAGACTCTACTCTTTGAGGCTATCCAGCAGATTCCTGCAAAGAATAAGTGGGCTCTTACTGCTACGCCCATTATCAATGGTATGCCCAATGCAAACGCACTCTTTCAGTTTCTGGGAATGGATAAGTCGCAGATTCCGCAGTCTACGAAGCGTCTGGCTCCTATTATCTTTGAGAAGACCCTCTGCCGCACGGTTGCAGAGTTGCGACCGATGATTCCCTCTCTTCCGCAGAAAGAGGTCATCCACTATCACACTCTCCCTTTTAGTACAAAGGATGAGCGTGATTTCTACAGAGGTATCCAGGGTGCTGCAGTTCGCAGATGGACGGCTCTTCAGGAGGAGGGAGCAGGCAGAATGGCTATTCTGAAGCTTCTACTTGTTCTTCGTCAGATTTCCGTACATCCGCAGGTCTACATTAATGCCTGTCGGCGGAACATCCCCTACTACGCTCGTACAGACTGGTTACTGGATAGTACAAAGTTCTCGAAGATTAAGACTCTGATTACCGAGCAATCAGAGGAGCCGCATAAGTGGCTTATCTTTGCCAACTTCTATGATGAGATGGACATGATTCAGACTACCTTGCGCTCTCTGCCCCGGGTCAAGAGGGTCCAGACCTACAGTGGACGGCAGACACAACCACAGAGAGACGCAATTCTCGAAAAGACGAAGGAGCCGCTCGATGGGGACACCATTGAAGTGCTCATTCTTCAACTTCAGTCTGGGAGTGTGGGGCTCAATCTCCAGCACTTCGACCGAATCATCTTCATGTCTCCTTGGTGGACGAAGGCTCTGATGGACCAGGCAATTGGTCGCGCTGTACGAATTGGTCAGCAGGGTATTGTGCAGGTTCACCATATTCATCTTGAGGAGGAGACTCGGCCAGAGTTGATTAGCATTGACAAGTTGATGAACGATAAGGCGGCAGCGAAGGGGGAACTCTGTAAGTGGTTTCTGGACTCGGCGAATCATCTTCTTGCACCCGCCCAATAAAAAAAGACCTTACTATAGGGTAAATAAAGAATGGAATCATCAGGTGGATTTAGTCAATTTTCTTTTTCAGTCTGGGCAGTTCTAGGAGTTGTTGTTGGCGTTATTGTGGCCTATATCTCTTTTGTTATGCTCTGCCGTGCAAAGACCATGCCTAAGTTTGCTGAAGGGTTTGGTGCGCCTGTAGTGGGTGCAGGACAACCCGATTGTCTCCACGAGAGCAATGAGGCGGCTGCTATTATAGGAGCTTTTCAGGACAGAGTGGGTGCCGTTGAGGAAGGAAACCCGGATTTAGATGAGTTGAAGGTTCTTCTGGGTAAACTCTGTTGTATGAAGCGTGATCTTGTTGCTGTAAATGGCACAGTGAATGCGACACTCTACCAGCCATTCATGACGGCGCATGATATTGAGCCTGTTGCGGAGACGGTGGGTAGATGCTTTGCTAAGACAATTCCTGAACGCGATCTGAGCCTCAGTTTTGATAAGTGGAAGATGCGTGGCCGTTTTCTCATCAGTCGTCTCTGCTCTGCGTCTGATATGACACCTGCTGAAAAGGGAAAGATGGATACACACTTTGACCAAGTGCTTGTTGATGTCTATGATATTGCGCAGCAGAGATGCCTTGCTGGTACGCCTACAATTGATGCGAAGGCTACACCTCGTGATGTAGGTGCCTTCTCTCCGCCAGCCTTAGATGATTTAAGAGAATATACAGGATATTATTAGGAATGGACGATGGACTTGTACTCGTCTGGGATGTAGACCAAACACTTTCAGGGCAATATTTTGACCCGAATGTGTTTAAAAAGAATCCAGCGGTGAATGTGTATCAGTATGTTATACTAAACCCAAAAGCACTTGAGATTATTAAGAAAGCACTTGCTGCAAAATCAACTGGGCGTGTCTCCGTTATAGGTATACTAACCAATAATGGAGATGAGGAGTTTATTAATTTAATTATTTCTGCCATTGAAAAAGAACTTAATATAGGAGAGACTCCTTTTGATTTTGTAATGACGCGAAATCATCCTTCAAGAAGGCTTAACGAGCATCAACCAAAGCGACTTCTAGATGTTGAGATTATGCTTAGAAAAATAGGCCGTTCAACAGATAATCTAGCAAATCGCGTCTATTTTTTTGATGATATGCCAGATCATGTAATTCGTGGAGAGATTCCTCCAGATCACTATATTCAAATCACACCTCCATATGTTCATCAAGTACCAGATACTACAAATTGGTCACCCATTGAAACTGCACTTGATACACTCCCAGCCGCTTCAAAGGGTGGTCGTCGCCAAAGGCGCAGACCTGCTAAGAAATCGCGTCGTCGTCATAAGAAGCGGACCCGTTATAGCCGCTCGATGAGAGATGGGTCTGTTTGAATAATAAGAACCGTACAGACTAAAAGAGCGATGTAAATCCAGAACTCGGTGTTCTTTGACTTACCAGCAACTGTTTCAATTGCCATGTAAGCTAAACCCCAGATTGCAATCCACCAGAATTGAAGAAGTGTAATCGCCACAAGGAAGCGGAGAATTGAGAACGAGGGAAAACAGAAGAGTTTTTCGAAAATATTCATACTATAGTAGCGTGACAAAAATTTGAACGCCCTCCCCTCCACTATGAAAGTATAGTCATCATCAAATGTTTTCCGAACTCATTCTCCTCTACTTCATCACGACGAACTCTGTTGTTCAGCAGGCGACAGTTGCTGCGCTTAATGTGATTCAGGAGAATGCAGTGGCCTTCTACAATAGCACTCTCATGAACGCGACCTTTATGGATGCATTCCTCTACAATGCCAGTCAGTTTCTGAACTCGACCTTTAACAACACGGAGCTGCTTCCTGCACTACTCAATCGCACCTGCGTATACATGAGTAATCAGACTCTGTACCCTATTCCGCCCTTCTGTAATACTACATGCGCCGCGTAGTCACTGAGTCCGCTCAATCAAAAAAATTGAATTTTTTACTGCACCTTAGTAATAGTATCCTATACAATGTATCTCTTCGAGCGTTCTAACGGTAGTTTTACCCATTTAGATCCTGATGAGTTTCCATCAGTCTTTGTAAGTTGTACGGAAGTGTATCCGCGTCCAAAGTTTGTCCTTATGAATCGTGCATTGGGTCCTCTTTCACTGCGTGAGAAGAATCCAGTGTTGGTTCATACATCTCTAGAGGATGACCGTGACCTCTTTGGTACTATCGAGAATAAGGCGTTTCAGAGAATCACAAATCTCTACGTAACTACTGATACGACCTGTTTACCCGTGATTCAACTTGCCTCCTACGACTTCTTAGATACCACCGCTCCCTGTTTCTATCCTGCCTCTCATGCAACACTCAGAGTACAGGCTCCATTGACTGCAGTTGGAATTCGTACTCTCTTTCTCAAGAGTTTTCACGAAAAGATTCCTGGACTTCTAGAGGAGGCTCCTGTAGAGGACGATGCTGAATCTGTAGATGAGGAGATTCCTGTTCCGTATCCCATTCAACAGAGCTTGAAGCCTCATACAATCCGTGCCATCATAAAGGATGCAGTAGGTACAGATTGTCCAATCACCTTTGAACCGATTCAAGAGACAACATCTGCAGTTACTACTTGCCAACATGTCTTCAAGAGGGAGGCTATTGTAGAGTGGCTCAAAAAGAACACTACATGTCCTGTGTGCCGTGAAGAGTGCCAGGTGATTTGAGTTCAAATTCATAGAGTACAGGAATATGGTCACTCAGTGTTATCGTATGGAAGTAGGTTGTCTTTTTATTCGTAAACGCATCATCTGCATCAGTCGAATATAAGAGATGATCTAAATGCTCTCCAGTTTCTGGAAAGGTGATTTCATCCGTATCATCGAATTTTTTAAAATAGTGGAATGATTCTTGATTCAAATCACCGCAGAGAAGTGGAAATGGATACTGTTTACTAAGAATATCCGCCTGTTTTTCTTGGTTAAAACGAACGGCAGGATAATTGATACGAAAACAAGGAAATTCTGTAAAGTCAGATTGAAAATGTGTATTGATAATATCTATCCGTCGGCCATTTATTTCTAGGGGTACATGAAGCAGCCCCTTTGAGACAAAACGGTCTACACCACCAGCATCTACAAAGGGTACGAATGTACTCTCTCCAAGTAGTTTCAAATCACGACGAACTAAGATACAGAGTCCAGCACCTGAGTAAAATCCAGCGGCCTGTCCAGTACATGTGCTCCCCTTTGAAAAGAAGACATTCCATTCATCCTGTGATTCAATCGCAATCTGAAGCCTTCGTGTAAAGACTTCTTGTAGACAAATAATATCACAGCTCCGTTTTAAAATCCATGACAGGATATCATCAATAGGACATGATATCCAGGGAAGACCTCGTATATTATAAGTGAGTATACGGAGAGTCATTCTACCCTGCCAAACGGTTTAAACTTTTTTGACAAAACTCATTTAAATGGAACCTATCCAAATCAGTCTACGTCTACCTGCTACCTTTACCCTACCGAAGTTCTATCACACGGAATCTCCTGATAAAACTTCGTTAGCTCTGCGCCTCGGCGCTATTGCAGCTCAGGCTGCGGAGGAAACAATTCGCGAGGAGTGTAATAGTGACCTCGTGACTCAGCTTGAGAAGAAGCATCTTACAGCTCGTGACCGCCTTGAACGGGAGAAGCGTGGTCTCGAGGAATCACTGACTCATCTACAGTCAAAGTTGTCATTGGATGAGAGCCTCAAGTCTGAACTTCGTAAACAGATTCAGGAGGAGTGTCGTGCAACCTTTCGTGAACTATTGGCTGAGAAAGATAAACAGATTGACCGTGCAGGCCGTGAGAATCAGGCACTTCAGGAGAGACTACAGAAACTTGCCGATTCCCTCAATCGCCAAGTCGGTTCACAGGAGAAGGGGCGTCTCGGTGAACTTCGTGTCGAGGATTTGATTACACGTGCCTTTGGTATGGGGCCTGGATTTGAGTTAGTTGCAAAGGGCAAGGAGGCTCAGAGTGGTGATCATCACATGATGTACAATAATATGAAGGTGATCTGGGAAACCAAGAATTATGGTCGCGCTGTAAATAAGGATGAAGTGGAGAAACTCCGTCGTGATATGCGGTCAAATCCAGATGTAAAGGTCGCGTTTATGGTGTCTCTGACAAACGGAATTGCTGGTCATACAAAGCCGGCTGATATTGACCTTGAACGGCTTGAAGATGGTCGCTTTATTGTCTATTTGTCAAATCTCTACAAGCATGAGGATCCTGTTCTCTATCTACAGGGACTTCGCCCCTTGCTCGAACTTGGAGACTATATGGGTGTTCATAAGGAGCGTGCAGATTCAGAGGAACTCTCACAGATGAAGGTAAAGGCGCAGATTATTCAGCATCTTTTGAAGAATCATATGACAACCCTACAGAATCTGCGCAATAGTTTAGTGAATCAGAAAAAGAAGATGGACCAGATTTATGCTGAGCAGATGAGCTTAGTCAAGCAGGCTGAGATGGAACTTGTTTCGACTCTCAAAGAACTTCTTTCAGAGGAGGAACAGAAGGGTGTTGTGCAAAGCACGCTCAATCCTGAACTCTATGCAAAACAGAATCTTCTCGATTGTACAGAGAAGGAGAAGAAACTTGTCGTCTGGTTTCAACAGCACTGTATCGAGGACTCGCGAGCCGAGATTGAGACAAAGGAACTGCAGGAGAAGCTCAAGGATGCCGGTTTCAAGGAGAAGGAACTCACCGAGGCGCGCAAGATTCTACAGGAGACTGTTTGGCCGAAGGGAGCTAAGAAACTCAAGGGATTTAAGTGTATCTAGTCTTATTTTACAAGTAGTTTAAAGTATTTATCTACCTAAGATTATAGTATAAGTTTAAGATATATATATGACTATCCTTATTGTAGGCGCTGGTCTTTCAGGATGTGTACTTGCTGAACGATATGCGAGTATAGGGAAGAAAGTACTTGTACTTGAAAAACGAGACCATATCGCAGGAAACTGTTACGATTACAAGGATACAAATGGGATTCTTATGAATAAGTATGGTGCACATATTTTTCATACAAAATCTGAAAGGGTATGGACCTATGTAAATCGATTTGCAAAGTGGGTCCCATGGCATCATAAAGTCTATGGTACCTATAAGGGAAAGGTCTTTCCTGTACCAATTAATATTACTACAGTGAACAGACTATATGATACTACTCTTCAAACAGCCGATGAAATGCGGGCATTTCTTGAATCGAAACAAGTGGCAAATGAGTCTCCACAAAATTCAGAGGAACTCGGCCTTGCACGATTTGGAAAGGAGATCTATGAGAAAGTACTTGAGGGCTATACAGTGAAACAATGGAATAAAAGTCCGCGGGAACTTGATGCCAGTGTCTTATCTCGTATACCGATTCGATATTCATTTGAAGAGGGGTATTTTGATGACCCTCATCAGGCACTTCCTGAAGGTGGATACACTGCTTTTTGTGCAGCCATGCTAGACCATCCAAATATTACAGTAAAACTCAATACAGACTTTCAAAAGGAGCTCAGAGACTATGAGAAGATTTTCTACACAGGTCCAATTGATGCTTATTTTCAAGATAGCAATTTACCTAAATTAGAGTATAGATCCCTACGATTTGAAATTGAGCAATTACCGATAGCCTATTTTCAAGAGAACTCTGTTATCAACTATACAGATAAGGAGGTGCCTTATACACGAATCATAGAATACAAACATTTTTTAAATCAACAGACACCAACCACTACAATTGTTAAGGAGTATTCATCAGATGTAGGTGAGCCGTATTATCCAATACCGAATCCAGAAAATCAGGCACTCTATGAAAAGTATAGGCAACTTGCCCTACAAGAAAAGAATATCTATTTTGTAGGTCGGTTGGCAAATTATAAGTATTTTAATATGGATGATGCAATACTTAATGCCCTTGAACTTTTTGATACTCTTCAAATGAATAGTAGACATGATTCCAAAATAGATTAAATTTATAATTATGAATGCTATCTCCGTCACCTTCTACATATGGAATGATTGTTTCTGTATGACATGCAAATGAAATGGCTAGAGGTGCAGATAATTCACCTACATATAGTTTACAGGATGCAATGGCCTGGATAAATTCATAGAGTGAACCAGGACAATGGTACTCAATTGAAAGGCCTGTTCTCTCCAAGAATGTAAAATAATCTGCTTGATTAAATGACATAAAAATAACATTAGTTCCAAATTGTTTATAGATATCTTTATAGTTTATATTGGGACTTATATTTCTATAAGGTGGTGCATTTATAATAACCTTATCTTTCCATTTTTCAAGTCTAGGAATATCAATCCATTGATGGGAACCCCATTGAACAGTATAGACAGACTGAAAAATCTCTCTCCAATTTGTTTTATAGAGAAGAGGAGACTGTCTCCAATAACTTAAGTCAATCTCATATGATTGATTTTGCCATATACTATATTCTTTTATATAAATCTGTTCTTTTACAAACCGAGATGTATCATTAAATGCTGTTTCTAAGCCAAAACGAAACGCAATATCATTCGATAGATAGACTTCACCTTGCCGTCCAGTTTTGTAGAAGTTTTCAGCAACCACAGATAATTGATAGACAAAGTCACCAAGAAGACCTGTCGTCTTATATGTCATTGGCTCAAATGCAAAATCTTTGCGCGAGTAGTCATGATGAAGTGTAAATGACTCTAGATCAATTGTAAAGAATTCACCCATTTCATTAAATGCAAACTGTGAGTCTGAATAGATAGGACGAATAAAATCTATAAGTTCACTAATAAAAATTATCTTTCTAAAGACTGTTGTGAGATAGTTTATCTCTGGAATTTTTGTAAAGAAGACCTCTTTTGAAGTTACCTGAATTTTACAACAATTGGTATCTTTTAATCCTCTTTCTATGAATGACATATAGGTAGGATTATAGGAAAGAGGTGATTTAATCTCTGCTGCTTTAAAGGATGTATCATTTGCAGATTCTATTGACATCGTATAGAGCGGATGAGAATCATTATTATGAAAAGTATCATACATAAGATTAATACGTACTTTATGGAGGGCCAGATACTGTCCTACTTGATGGGGCTGTCGTGTAGTATGATAGACACCCTTTCGAAAGGGCTCAATAAACCCCCTATCAACAATAAAGACATGGTCAGAATAGAGTTTTTCATCATACCAATGAGCATCACGATTTACTAGAGTTATGCCTGGTTCTTCCCATATGTTCCAAGATAAGAGTGGAATACGGTAGAGTACATCAAAACGAAGAATAATAAATCGATCATAGATATCTTTATTTTCAAGACAATAATCTGCAACATCGCGCATATTCTGAATCTGTGAAATGGATGGCTTGATCAGAAGTGTCTTGGGCTTGAGAAAACTTGTCAGTAGTTCAAGAATAGATGATTCATACGTTATAAAAGTAATATCATAGTCTTGAGGAGGGAGATCTTTGAATAACATTGTTTGCCAATTTCCCACGTTATTGAGAGAATTTGCAGATCCTCGTACTGTTTCTCCTCTAAAAAGAAAACAGATCTTCATCTTTTAAAAAGATATGAATTTGTCTTTATGCTTGATAATCTGAACAGATCTTGCCAGCAACTGTAGGAATCATATTGGCCATTTCTGGCATCATATAAGTCCATCCCTCCATATCAGGAAGTCCTGGATAGATAATTGTATCTCCAGTTGTTGTTAGTACATAGTCTTCATTAGTATGATAAAAGATTCTGAGTCCCCACCCCTTTTCATTCGAAAGTTTCTGTAGATGATAGAAACCAGCAGGATTCTTAGCATGAATCCATAAATACTCAGAACGGAGAAATTCAGGGCTTACAGGTTCGCGAGGTTCATCATGACCAACCCAGAAGGCTTCGCGGTGCCACCAGATATCAATCTCGCTTGCGCGGCCCTGACGACACCATTCTGTGATTGTTGTCATTGAGTTTTCTGCTTGATAATTGGGTCCATCAATAAGTCCACGGTGTGCAATCTTCTGAGGTGTCCAGAAACTAGTAAGTTCTGTAAGTTCTTGAGTAAACATACGAAGACTTGCATGACCGAGCGACCACTGATACGGAGTAAGTTCTGCAAGAATACATTCTGACCAGTTGTCAATTTCTTTCTGAATATGGTCTATCATCTCCTGAGTAGGCGCAGTGGTCCAGCGAAAGAGAGTGGCATGACAGATATCATTCATATAAGGAGGTTCAAATGGTACTCCAGCGGCCTCAAAGGTTCCACGGAGTCGATTTCGAACACCCATGAGTTTCTGGAGGCCTTGATGAGTGCTCGGATAACCACGAAGTGCAATTCCAGTGGGTGTAACAATGAGTCCGCGGAAAAGAATACGAAGGCCAGCAAGGTCCTTTAGAAGAGGTTCTAAGAAGGCTCCATTATAGACCTTCTTTTCACTACCAAATGCACTGCACTGATGTAAAGTGAAATGTAAGATTCCGCGACCCTCTACTGGACCATCACCTACAGAATAGAGAATACCAGCCTTAGATAAAGGCCTCATCCATTCAATAAGTCGTCCCCAACTTGGTGCATGAAGTTTCCAAGGTCCCATTGTATAGATCGCCAAACAAGTAGATGTATCTATAGAAGATTCTCCAAGGCTTGATTGCCCCGTCCAGGATTCAGGTGTATGTAAGTGTTTCTTCATACTCAAATACACCTCTTCAAGTTCCTCAAGAGTTCTCGGTCGCAGATCCATTTGAATAGTTCTTGAGAAAAACCTCTAAGTCCTCAGGTACACCAAGGCCCCAGATCTTCTTACACACTAGATTTCTAAACACACCTCCAGCTCCAATAGCCTCATTATAGACAGGACAGACATAGAATTCATTATTTACACGAATATTCTTTGCAATCATCTCTTCGGCATATCGTACATAATCTGACCCATGCTTCCAACCATAGATTCCAGTGGTTGCCCAGTTGCTAATATATTTCTTCTCAGCAACTTCAGTTACAATACCCTTTAAATCAGTCTTTGAATACGACCATTTTATATCATTGGGGTTATTCTGTTCAAACACTGAAATACAGCCATCAAACTCTTCATTACAGAGTGCGCGATAGAATTCGTTCTGGTCCCATTCAAGAAACTGGTCTGAATTTACAGTCACTAGTGGTTCGTTATTGTTAATATGCTGCTTTGCAAGAAGTACTGAACAGGCTGCACCCTCAGTTACTGATGTAATCGGTGTAATTGTATAGTCGAGGCCACATGATTTACATAGGGCATCAAAGTTATAAGAATCAAGATGCGCTTGTTGTACAATAAAATGGAATTTGAGAGCCCAGGGACTTACAACAGAAACACCTCCATAGATCTCAGGGTGCACTTTCATATTATCAATTACCCACTGAATCATAGGCTTTCCAAAGACAGGAATAAAGGGTTTGGGAACTGTGTAGCCTGCCTTTGAGAATCGTGAACCAAGTCCAGCCATAGGTACAACCACATGAATTGTCTTCTTTTCTTCAGACATCTGTCCTCGATTAACCAAGTGAATTGCCTTTAGTATCTTATCAAGACTTACATCCATAGGATCTACAATAGGGAGCACATGGGCTGCAGATGTATAGGCTGCCGTGCGACCATAGACACTATCTTCAAGAATAAGAACCTCGTTCGGCGCAATTCCCTCTTTCTGAAAGGCATTTAGATATGGGTCAGGTGAAGGTTTGGGTTGTGCGCATGATTCATTTCCATAGAGTGAATCAAATAATTCAAGAATACCTGTTAAATAGAGTGACCTCCTTACTGTAGCTGTAATTGAATTACTTACACAGACAAGCCTGTATCCTTTTTCTTTTAATATCTGGAGAATTGAGATAAGGTATTGATTAGGTTTCTGTTTACTACAGAGTGCAATTTCAGTTAGATTCTGTTTAATGTCAAAGAAATCCATCTTGCTTTGAAGAGACAATAGTCCTTTTTTAATTAAAATATCAACCTTCTGCTTTGTTGAAAGTCCGTCTAAGTATTTCTCATGAAAAATCGCATCAACATCTTTTATTCCAAATCGTTCTATGGTCATTAAAAAAAGATCTCTGTGAAATGTGCGTCCATCAAAAAGGACTCCATCTAGATCAAAGAAGATTGCTTTAATCATTTTATATAGATCATTCGTTTTATTTAGGCTTATATAACGCAATTTTCTATTTATAAAGGTATTGTATCTAGCCAATTATTTGGAAGAAGATCGTTATAATATGCAATTTCTTGTTGATAATTAAATTGATAAGAGCGAGTTTCTTTTCCTCTTGCTAAGCAATCAAATGATGAACCAATATCTAATGCAGATACTGTCGGCATTTTTTCAGCCAATTCTGCAATTGCTACCTTAGAACAAATACCTCCTGAAAAAAGTACAATCGTATCAGGTGTGCACATCCGAAGGATCGTTTTCATTATTTCATTATATTTTAGGAACCAACAATTCTTCGGGATAAGTACATGTTCAGAACGAAATACACTACAGAGTCTGGCATTTTTTTGATTGCAAACATATATTTTCTTTCGTGGACAATCTTGAATTGCCTTTACAAAATTATACATATGGGCTTCATGTGCGCGTTTATAATCTTCAACATCATTTTCCGGATTACTACGTAGTAGTATCATATATTGTACCCATGGTACAGGTTTATAAAGATTTTCATAAAACTCAATATTCCTTTTTAAGGGCCACATTCCTATATATGTATTTGAAGTCTTGGCCAATATAACAAATGCTTTATTAAGAGCAACACCTAATTCTGGAAATAATACATCGCCATCACAATTTGCACCTGAATTTCCAATACTGCTTCCGTATTCACCATCTCCAAATTTTGCAAATCGGATAACTTTATTATTAATGATTGATTCTGTAATAAATTCAAGTTGAATCATCTTTATTATAGAGTATTTTTCACTTTAAACCTAATCCTCAATGTAAGTGCCATCTCCAGAAACCCATCCTGCTACGCCAATTTTATCTGTATCTGTAAATCCCAAAATATATTGTGTTTTATCCATTGGAAAAAATACGTGATCATAAAATAAATGTTCTACATCACCCGCAGCCAGGTAATTATTTTCACTTGTAATAATATAGTGGAGTTTTTCAAAGAAATACTTAAAGTGGGATATAGGGAAACGATAATAGCGTGTTTCGTATAAGTGTTCTCCAATATCACCGCGACGGTGCTTTATAATGAGTGTATCAAGAGGATATCTATTAAAATTAAACTTATCATTTAAGAAATAACGACCTGATACCTTGTTAATTGTTTCAATAGTATCAAAGATTTTTTTAAATGCATCAGACTGTAAATAATTATACATCATAGTTGCTTCACCTGTATTCTTATTTACAGTTGTAAGAACATTTGAATGAATTTCATGTACGAATGCCTGTAGTTCTTTCTTTTGTTCTTCTGTTGCAGAGCCTGTTTCTAATATAACAATATATGGATTAGGTATTCTATGCTGTATAGTATAAATAGTATTTTTAATTTGAAGGATCCTATCAGGGACAGAAAAACAAGAAGAACTTGTTGTAGTTTCTACAGCACATGTTACAATTACAAGATGCATACTGTTCAACTAAATACTTATTCTTTAGGTATAATTATTTATATATTTAAAGAGAATACTATATTTATATATACATTAGCAATGAAAGTATTAAATTTATCTCATCATACTGGTGCTCTTTTAAATATGGAAGCACTTTTAAAAACAACACGGTGTAGTGTAGATAGTGTATATATGTATGGAAAAGCCTCTTATAGAATAAATGAGGCAGAGGCAGAAACATTGTGGGAGGAAAATAAGATAGTCTGGAACTCATATGATTTGATTGTAACAGGCGATTCGATAAGCCTTGCATATATTTTTCTAAGAAAAATAGATGAAATGAAACCTAAACTGCTTGTATGGATTATGAATCGTTTTGATTATAATATGAATACTGTACCTGATTTCTATTCTCTTTTTAATGATAGATTAACAAATGAAAAATATGTAAATAAAGTAAAGTTTGTCCCATATACAGAATATGAAAGACTTTATGCAGCAAAACGAGGTGTTTATCTTAAAGAACCTGTACTTCTTCCCTATGGAAAGAAATTATCCATAATACCAAACCCTACATACGGAGCACCTGATTTTTCAGGTATGACAAAGGGTCCAGAAGAGACTGTATTTATTATGTATTATGGAAATGATACTGTATTTATGCCACTTGTGCACTTGTTAAAGAATGCAAATATTTCTGTTGCAACAGATCAATTTGATAGCGTTGATGAAATAAAGAAATATAAGTGTATTGTACATTTACCAGATGCATATAGTAAATTCTGTGCACTAGAGTTTCTTGTAAATGAAATACCTGTATTTATTCCAAGTGAACGATTTTTTCAAGAACTGAATCGTATGGGTAGATCTATGCCAAATGGTCAGATTGAAACATACAAGTTTACAGTTGATGGAAATATTGTTCCCCAAGAACATGTTCCATACTGTGAATGGTATAGATATCATATGTCTAAGGTTTATTTTGATTCAATGGAAGAATTGGTTAAAAAATTAAAAGAATTTACACCTGAAAAACGAGAGAAACTGTTACAACAACAGAGACTTGATTCTGAATATCATATGAATAGCGTAAAACTCACATTTAATAAGATACTCGATGATTTATTTATGTAATACTTAAAATAATATAGATTTATACAAATAGAATGGAAAAGGTATTTTCAATTGTATTTGCTTCATTTAACACACCTTATTATATTGAAATAGGAAAAAGTCGAATTGCTCAGATGAGAAAGAGAAATTTAAAATTTTTCTTTTTTGTAAATGGTCCTAAACCAGATGAAATTGATTTGCGCGAAGGTGAGTATTGTATAGAAACAACATTGGAAAAGGAACTAACATGGGCTACACAGGCACTACAATCTTATCTACATGAGTTTTATAAGAATTCTGATTCAGATAAGTATGATTATATAATGAGAATAACAATGACTGTATTTATTAATTATAATAGCCTTCCGTGGATGCTAAGTCTTATGCCAAAAACAAATTATGTAGGTGGGCCATATTTTTTATTAGATAATAAACTCTTTTGTAATGGTACCGCAATTATATTATCAAAAGATGTTGCAAAGTTCTATGCAAATGAGTTAATCTTAGATAAAGAATTATGTAAGAAACCAGATGATGTAGCAATCTCATGGTCACTTTCTAAGTACTATCATCTTCAAGATATTGATTACTTTTATAAATGGGTAGAAAGATATACAGAAGTTCCCAATTTCCAAGAATTTTTTTCAAAAATTAGGCAGCAACATGTTTTCTTCCGTGTAAAAAATGAAGCAAATCGTAACCTTGATCCAATCATCTGGAGCATCTTATCTAAGGTATATGATGATATTTAAAGCAATACTATCTATTCTTATAGAATATGAAAAAAGTATGGTATGCCCCTAATGGGTTTGAAGCCTATGGAGAAAAAGAAATTAAAGCAGTTGAAACATGTTTGCGTGATGGATGGCTAGCAGGATTTGGAAAGTATACAATTGAGTTTGAACGGAAAATTGCAGTCTATTTTGGTAAAAAATATGGAGTCTTTGTTAATTCTGGCTCCTCAGCAAATACATTAGCAATTGAAGCGCTTGATTTACCCAAAGGCTCTATATTTATTACACCCGCATGCACATTTGCTACTACAGTTGCTCCTATTTTACAAGCAGGTCATGTTCCTGTATTTTGTGATGTAGGATTAAATACTTATGTTCCAAGCCCAGAACAAGTTTTTGAGAAAATAACTCCTGAGACAAGAGTTATTATGCTGCCAAATCTGATTGGTAACAAACCAGATTGGAAAACCATTTATGAGCGTCTACAAATTATTGGTCGTCAAGATATTATACTAATTGAAGATTCTGCAGATACACTGACCTACACAGAATATAGTGATATCTCAACTACAAGTTTTTATTCTAGTCACGTTATTACGGCGTGTGGTTCTGGAGGAATGGTAATGTTTAATAGTGACAAATATTTAAAGCGCGCAACGATGTTTCGCGATTGGGGTAGAATTGGTAATAACCTAGAGGAAATATCAGAGAGATTCAATCATAAGGTTGATGATATTCCATATGATTTTAAATTCCTCTATGGGTGCCTTGGGTATAATTTCAAATCATCTGAAGTAAATGCAGCATTTGGCCTTGTACAACTTGATCGTCTAGAAGATTTTTTCACTATTCGTAGAAATAATAAGAAACGATATTTGGAACTTCTAAAAGATCTTCCTAATGTTATACTACCAGATGAGACTATAGATCCAAATTGGTTAGCATTTCCTCTTCTTGCAGAAAATCGTCTAGGACTTGTTACTTATTTAGAACAAAATAATATACAGACACGCGTTATTTTTTCAGGAAATATTACACGCCATCCAGCATTTCGTGAGTTTCTAACAGATTATACAAATGCTGATCGTATTATGAAGGATGGTATATTATTAGGATGTCATCATGGAATGACACTAGATGATGTAGAGTATGTTTGTAATAAGATTAAGGAATTCTATATCTTAAAGAATTAGATATTCTATATATAGAATGCAGCAATTTACAGATCATCGTGGTTCACTTACTTCAATTAAGGATATTCCTTTTGAAGTAAAGGAAATTTTGGTTTCAAAGAATGAAAAAAATGTTCTAAGAGGGCTTCATCTAAGTCCTTATAGAAAACGTGTTTTTGTTATTAAAGGTACTATATATGATTTTTATATTGATCCAGAAACAGGTAATAAGAAAGAAATAACTCTATCCGCAGGAGATTTTGTAGATATTCCTAAGGGGTGGGCGCATGGATTTTATTCTGTAGATAAATCTGAGATTATCTATTTATTGGAGAATAAGTTTGATCCAAGTCTAGATAAGAATATTTTTTGGAATGATCCAGAACTTATACTAGAGAGAAAGTTCCCACAGAATAATTTAATTATATCTGAGAAGGACTCTCTTGCATTTTATTCTATTAAATATGATTTCATTGTATTAGGTGCTAAAGGATTTTTGGGTTCAAATTGTGTTAGGATTTTAAGAGAACAAGGATATATAGTCTTTGAGTGTAATTCTCGTTTAGATAATATAGTACAGATTCGCCAAGATATAGTTAAAAGCAGGGCAACAAAACTAATCTGTGCGGCAGGAATATCAGGAAGGCCAACAGTTGAATGGTGTGAAACACATGAAAAAGAAACTATTAAAATAAACTATATCGATGTTATTGGTCTTTTTACTTTAACAGAGGAACTTGATATTCATTGTACATATTTTGGTTCAGGCTTAGTGTATAATGCAGATAAGAATAAATATACAGAAGAAGATACTCCAAATTTAACTTCGCGCGTATATTGTCGGTGGCGATGTGAACTAGAAAAGATGGTGTTATTCTATAAAAATGTATTATATCTACGAATCATATATCCAATTACAGGAGATGGACATCCTAAATGTTTTTTAACAAAAATGTCTCAGCGTTCGAGTATTGTTGATACTACAGTAAGTCTAACTATTGTGCCAAGTCTATTTCCTAAAGTTTCAGAACTCTGTAATAAATCTATAACAGGGATCTATAACTTTGTCAATAAAGGAGTGATTGAGCAACCTATGTTAGTAGAGAAGTATACTAAAAATAATTTTACATTAGGTACTAGTTCTCCAGGATATGAATTATCTACAAATAAATTGGAATGTTTTATAGATGTAGACTTCATTGATGATGCACTTAAAAATTTAATGAAATCTAAATGAGTATATTTAAAACATACCTACGTCATAAAAATGTTCTTTTCTCATCCCTGTAGAGTTATGTGCAAAAAGAATATCAACTTGAACTAGAACTCCGTGAATTCTATGAAGTTCAACTATATCTATCATGTTAAAATTATACTTATGTAGATATGCTATTATTTCTTCAATCATTGGGGAATCTTTATTATACTTATGTAATGAGCATTCAATTACAAAATATTTGACAGATTCCATTAGATCTGTCATTCCCTTAAGAATATCAAGCTCTGCACCTTGAACATCTAACTTTATAAAGTCTGGCTTTTTCAAATTATTATCCTTTACAAACTCAGTTAATGTATACATATTCATTAATTGAATAACTGCGGTTTGAGGTGTAAAATAGACTGTTTGTTCTAAATAGATTGAATTTCCTGTATTACATCCTACTGTATTTTTAAAGAACTGAACGTCTTTTTTTGACTCATTCCCTAATAGAACAATGTGATGATTATATTGTTCTATTTTACTTTTCATATCAGGATTTGCCTCAAATACTTCAAGATGTGCATCTGGAAAAAGCCTTGTTATATTATAAGCCCATGAGCCTTCACACCCTCCTATATCGTAAATAACTTTTGGATCCATACCTTTAGATTTCCAAAAAGATAATAGGTCAAACATTATATTTAGTAACAGATCTTTATATTTAAGTCTATGAAATCACATTGGAGTAAAACTCCAATATTGAAACTTGTTTCAATGTGATTTCTGAAGTAAGATCCGAAAATAAATTTATTCTCGGCAAAAATCATTAGTTCCTAATAAAGATAAATGACGATATTAATGTCAGTTCATATGAGATAAAAATAATTTACGAAATGGCTCTTTTGTAATGCACTTTCTATTGCATCACAGGCGAGAGCTGTAAAAAATATAGAAACACTTGAAGAAATAGCAGAAGAGGTAAATACTGATTTTAAATCTGGTATTCCTATGCTAGTTGAAGGTCATTCATATCTTAAATTCTTAAATGAAAATTGGTCTAAGTGGAAGTATTTTTTACCAAGATATTACCCTCCCCCTGTACTAGAAGATATACCTATAGTTGTTACAGATATTCTTAATGCGATGCCATCACAGATTTATACAGAAAAAACAATAAGTGAAAAGGCAGTAGATTCTGCATTAACTATTGTAGAGAATATAACATCTCCAGAAAAAATGATAAGTAGAGCCTTACAGGGAGTTTTTGGCGCAGATATATATGAGAATATAGTGAATATAAGTGTTATACCGAGTCTATTTCCAAAAATTTCAGAACTTTGTAATAAATCAATAACAGGGGTCTATAATTTTGTTAATAAAGGAATTATTACACAGCCAATATTAATGGAAAAATATGTATCAAAGAATTTTGTAGTAGGTGTTTATTCTCCAGGATATGAGTTATCTACAGATAAACTAGAAAAGTATCTTGAAGTTCCTTTACTAGATGATGCCCTTATAAGTTTAACAAATATTAGAGTTATCTAATAAAAACAGGTTGTTATTTTATATTGTAATTTAAAGAAATTTAAACATAAATAATTATAATATGAAAATTGCAGTATTATTCTGCGGATTATTTAGAAATGGAACATCTCTTATAGTAGATTTTATTAAGTGGTTAGAATCAGAAGAAAACATAGATAACGTAGATATTTATATACATACTTGGTGGGATCCAGAGTATGTAAATAAAAGAACAACTATATGTGGCAATGCATATTTAATGGAAGGGGATCCTCGTGAACTTTTAAAAGACAAACTAGTTATAAAAAAAATGAAGGTTGAAAAACAGGCCGAAATTGATATGAGTGATTTACCATATAATACTATAATAAAAGAACCAAATATAAATAGAAAAATACAATTACGAGAATCATCGTATTTTACTGCATTATCTGGGTTATTAAGTACTAAAAGATGTTTAGAATTAATTGATGATATATATCAATACGATTTGATAATAAAAACACGTAGTGATTTATTTTTAGATGATATATATAATTTTGATATAATAAAAGAAGATATAAAAAAAAATAATATATGGTTTGCAGATGGAAGACGATATGGCTTTGATAAATATGATAATCGTGCTTTTTATGGAAATCCACAAGTAATGGCATTTTATATATATAATAATGAATTAGCATACCGCAGTTTAATAAAAGGACTTAATATGCAAATTGATTGTATATGGATATACTATACCGCAAAGATCTTAAAAATTGAACCAATGATTTGGAGTATACCATTAAATATTTCACGTAATCATCTATTAAAGGATAATTCGCGTTTAGATGAAAATCCATATTGGTGGAATTTAATACCTAAAGATCGTCTTAATAATGAGTAAATCTATACTTAGATATCGGTTCTTTCACAAAGAAAAATACCACATCCATTCCAGAATGCATCACCAACCGTATGTAAATTTGCAGTATTTACAAGTTCAATTTCATTACTATAATGGATCTTAAGTGGTACTTCGCTAAAACCAGCCAATGTACCATCTTTAACAAAATTGCATACCCAATCATCTATCATTATAATTACATATTTTGAAAAAAAAGGATAAAAATGAGTTACTGCTTTTTTTTGATCATCAAATGTATGACCAGCATCATACATAAATATATCAATTGGATATTTAACTTCATCTGGAGAAACGGTAAAACAGTCCTTTTCAATTATCGTAATCTTTTCCTTTTCTGCAGGGACGAATCGATCAATATTATTATAAAATCTGTCCTTGCAATTAAAAGACCAATCATCTATACAATAAGCCTCGGCAGTAGAATTATTATATAATGCAGATATAACACCACAACCAACATATGTTCCTACTTCTAAATACTTAGCATTTGGTAAAGAGCACATGTTATTATATAGATGCCTTGTTTTGATACCGCACATCCCCTCCATTTCTAGGATACTTTCTGTCAAAGGAGAAATATTATTATATGCATTATCAATTGACTTGATCACGTGCGTTTTTAGAAAGTCAATGTCCATGTTATATGTATATATATTAGATTTTAAATATACAATTGAAATCACATTGAAACAAGTTTCAATATTGGAGTTTTACTCCAATGTGATTTCTGAAGTAAGATCCGAAAATAAATTTATTCTCGGCAAAAATCATTAGTACCTAATAAAGATAAATGACGATAATAATGTCGGCATATATGAGATAAAAATAATTTGCGAAAGGGCTCTTTTGTAATGCGAAATTTTCAAGAT